>ERZ1066115.22-NODE-22-length-68520-cov-21.270138_pt1 | contig 68520 bp, 73 predicted proteins | sample MGYA00382762_ERZ1066115 | MGnify/ENA primary metagenome ERZ1066115 (study PRJEB33369, sample SAMEA5778345) | biofilm metagenome | biome: Industrial cooling water; feature: Water cooling tower basin; material: Biofilm | place: United Arab Emirates | collected... | reverse complement strand
GCTGGCCTAGTATTTCGGATATTTGACTATCCGACAAGGGCTTTTTGCCATCCTCGGCGCCGATCAACTGTTTGATCAGTGCGCGAATGGCGGTTGCGGAGCATGCACCACCGGTATCGGTGGAGACATGGCTACCAAAGAAATATTTAAGCTCGAAGATGCCGCGCGGAGTCGCCATGAATTTCTGGCTGGTGACCCGCGACACGGTCGACTCGTGCAAATCGAGAATATCGGCGATCTCGCGCAGCACCAGCGGGCGCATCGCGACTTCGCCGTGCTCGAAGAACTGTTTCTGCCGCTCGACGATCGCCTGCGATACCCGCAGGATGGTGTCGAAGCGCTGCTGCACGTTCTTGATTAGCCAGCGGGCTTCCTGCAGCTGGCCATTCAGGTTGCCGTTGCCGCGCCGCTGCTGGGCCAGGATTTCGGCGTACAGGCGATTGACCCGCAAACGCGGATAGGCGTCGGGGTTGATGTAGGCCGTCCATTTCCCCTTGAGTTTTTTGACGATCACGTCGGGGGTGATGTAACGCGCATCGTGGGCAGAGAAATGCGCGCCGGGCCGGGGATTGAGACTGACGATCAAAGCGTGCGCCGCCTTCAGCGCCGCGTCGTCGGATGCGGTCAGGCGCTTCAGTCGGGCGAAATCGCGGGCGGCGAGCAATTCCAGATGCTGCTCGACCACACGCAATGCGAGCTCCCGCTCGCGGGTCACCGGCAAGGCCCGCAACTGCAAGGCCAGGCACTCCTGCGGCGAGCGCGCGCCGATCCCGGTCGGATCGAAATTCTGGATGTGCTTGAGGGCGATTTCCAACTCTTCCAGCTCGATCTCGTATTCGGGCGGCAGGGTTTCCCACAACTCCAGCAGCGGCGTCGACAGATAGCCGTCGTCGTCGAGTGCCTCGATCAGGAAGCGAACCAGCGAGCGATCGCGCTCGGAAAGCTGGGTCATCCCGAGTTGCCAGCCGAGGTGATCGCGCAGGCTGGTGGTCGCCGCATGGATGTCCTGCGTATCGCTGTCGTCGTCCTCGTCGCGGCCGGCGCCGGTATAGGTGCCGGCATCGCTGGCCCAGCGATCATCGTCCACATCGCTCGGAGTCACAGGGGCTTCGCTGTCACGCTCCTCGCTGGCGGCCGGCGTGTCGCTGCGCGCCTCGTCAGTGCCACCTTCCTGCTGATAGGGGCTATCGAAGGACTGGGCGGCGGCAAAGGATTCCGGCACGTCGTCGTCCCGTTCCAGCAGCGGATTTTCGAGCAGATAGCGTTCGATTTCCTGCTGCATCTCGATCGTCGACAGCTGCAGCAGTTTGATCGACTGTTGCAGTTGCGGCGTCAGGGCCAGATGCTGGGAGAGTTTGAGCTGGAGGGCGGGCTTCATTGTTGCTGCGGGTTTCCGGGCCTGGCGGCGTCAGAGGCGGAAGTGCTCGCCGAGATAGACTTTGCGCACGCTTTCATTATCGACGATTTCGTCCGGGCGTCCAGAGGCGAGGACATGTCCGGCGTTGATGATGTAGGCGTGATCGCAGATCCCCAGGGTTTCGCGCACGTTATGGTCGGTGATCAGCACGCCGATCCCGCGCTCCTTGAGGAAGCGGATGATTTTCTGGATTTCCAGCACCGCAATCGGATCGACCCCGGCGAAAGGCTCGTCGAGCAGGATGAAGCGCGGATTGGTGGCGAGCGCCCGGGCGATCTCGACCCGGCGCCGCTCGCCGCCGGACAAGGCAGCGGCATTGACATGGCGGACATGACCGATATGCAGCTCCCCGAGCAGGTTTTCCAGCCGGGCATTGACTTCGCTTTCCGGCAGGTCGAGGAGTTCGAGTATGGCCCGGATGTTGTCCTCGACATTCAGTTTGCGGAAAACCGAAGCCTCCTGCGGCAGGTAGGACAAGCCCTGCTGGGCGCGGCGGTGCATCGGCAGATGGGTGAGCCGCTCGTCATCGATATACACCTCGCCGCCATCTGACGCGACCAGACCGACGATCATGTAGAAGCAGGTGGTCTTGCCGGCCCCGTTCGGCCCCAGCAGCCCGACCACCTCGCCGGCGCCGACATTGAAGGAGACATCCTCGACCACGGTGCGCGTCTTGTAGCGCTTTTTCAGGTTGTGCGCCGACAGGCGGGCGTTGCTGCTCATGATTCATCCTCTCCGCGCAGGACACGGCCGATCGCCGCTGCCGAAAAGCCGCGATACTGCAAAAATCGCAGTTGCCGGGCCCGCTCTTCGGGGTTTGCCGGCAGGCCGGAAAACTTGCGCTGCCAGACTTGGCGGCAACGCTCACCTTCGTCTCCAGCCTCGGGCAGGGCCGCCGCAATTTCATCATCGGCCACGCCCTGCCGACGCAACTCCTGGCGCAGCCGGGCGTTGCCGTAGCGACTGCCACGCGCGACCACACGTTCCGTCGCATAGCGCTGATCGGAAAGCAGGCGTTCGGCTTGCAGGGAATCGAGCACGGCGTCGAGTTCTTCTTCCGATTCGGCGTGCGCGGCAAGTTTAGCTTTCAGCGCTGCCCGGCTGTATTCACGCCGGGTCAGCAACTGCAGGGCGCGCACGCGCAACTCAGGCATCGGCCGGCGCCGACTTGCTGGGTTTGATCACGGTGACGCTGGCGGCCTCGCGGATCAGCGCTTCGATTTCCTGGGCAATTTCGGGGTGGGCACGCAGGAATTCACGGGAATTGTCCTTGCCCTGACCGATTTTTTCGCCCTTGTACGAGTACCAGGCGCCAGACTTGTCGATCAGCTTGTGGGCCACGCCCATTTCAATGATTTCGCCTTCACGGGAAATCCCCTCGCCGTAGAGGATGTCGAAAATCGCTTCGCGGAACGGCGGGGAAACCTTGTTCTTGACGATCTTGACCTTGGTTTCGTTGCCGATCACTTCGTCGCCCTTCTTGATCCCGCCGATGCGGCGGATGTCCATCCGCACCGAGGCGTAGAACTTGAGCGCGTTGCCGCCGGTAGTGGTTTCCGGCGAACCGAACATGACCCCGATCTTCATCCGGATCTGGTTGATGAAGATGACCAGGGTGTTGGTCTTCTTGATGTTGGCGGTGAGCTTGCGCAGCGCCTGCGACATCAGGCGGGCGTGCAGGCCGACCATCTGGTCGCCCATTTCGCCCTCGATTTCGGCACGCGGGGTCAGCGCAGCGACCGAGTCGACAATGATGATATCGACCGAACCGGAACGCACCAGCATGTCGGCGATTTCCAGCGCCTGCTCGCCGGTATCCGGCTGCGAAATCAGCAGGTCGCCGACATTGACGCCCAGCTTTTGCGCGTACTGGGGATCGAGCGCGTGCTCGGCGTCGATGAAGGCAGCAACCCCGCCCAGCTTCTGCATTTCGGCAACCACCTGCAGGCACAGCGTGGTCTTGCCCGAGGATTCCGGACCGTAAATTTCGACCACCCGGCCACGCGGCAAGCCGCCGACACCGAGCGCAATATCAAGGCCCAGCGAGCCGGTCGACACAACCTGGATGCCCTCGTCGATTTCGGCCTCGCCCATCTTCATGATCGAGCCCTTGCCAAACTGCTTCTCGATTTGTTGCAGCGCTGCGGCGAGCGCTTTTGCCTTGTTGTCGTCCATGGAAATACCTCGGAAATTTGTCGGAATTATGGCACAGGGGCCGAAGATGGAACAGAAATTGCAGACGCTCACCGATGGCCTTGGCAAGCCGCCCAATGATTACTGTTGATATTTACAGTATATGCACTGACGAGCTTTTGGCAAGCTGTTTGCTTGACCGGCAGGCGATGGCTGCACAGATTCACGGTCGACACCCGAATTCCGCGAATTTGCCACCGCCCCCGGGTTTGCCAAGGGCGAGCCGCAGCGGCTGTGGCAGAATCGCGCCCCATGGCCCATCTTGCCCCTCCTTATCTGCCACCGCCTGATACCGGGATCGCACCGATTTTTTGCGACCCAACGCTGCTGGTTGTCGACAAGCCCGCCGGCCTGCTCTCGGTCCCCGGCCGTGGCGAGGAACGCCAGGACTGCCTGGTGGCACGCCTGCACCGGCAGGGTTACCCCGATGCGCTGACCGCGCACCGTCTCGACATGGGCACCTCGGGCCTGCTCGTGCTGGCCCGGGGCGAAGCCGCCCACAGCGAACTGTCGCGGCAGTTTCGTGAACGCCTGGTGGACAAGCGCTATATCGCCGTCGTTGCCGGCCTGCTTGCCGACGATAGCGGCAGCATTGACCTGCCGCTGATCTGCGACTGGCCGAACCGGCCACGGCAGATGGTCGACTTCACGATCGGCAAGCCCTCGCTGACCCACTTCCGCGTGCTGGCCCGCGACCCCGTCGCCGACTGCACGCGGGTCGAACTCGAGCCAATCACCGGCCGCTCGCACCAGTTGCGCGTGCACCTGGCGGCGCTCGGCCACCCGATTCTCGGCGATGAGTTGTACGCCGGCGCTGCCGCAGAACGGGCCCCCCGGCTCCTGCTGCACGCCAGCAAAATCAGCTTTTTTCACCCGTCGACCGTGGAAAAGCTCGAATTTTCGTCACCACCGCCATTCTGAGCTGGGGACACCGGTGCGCGGTCTGGCAAACCCCGTATAATCCCCGCGTTTTCAACCCCTTGCCTGCGTTGTCCGCACCGCCATGCTGATCTGGTTCGTCGCCCTTTACCTGCTCGTCTCCGTTGGCATCGGCCTGTTTGCCGCAACCCGTGTGCATAGCACCAAGGACTTCGCGGTCGCCGGCCGCCACCTGCCGCTGCCGGTCGTCACCGCGACCGTATTTGCCACCTGGTTCGGCGCCGAAGCGGTGTTCGGCGTTTCTGCCACCTTCGTCAAGGAAGGCCTGCGTGGCGTGGTGGCCGACCCCTTCGGCTCATCGCTGTGCCTGATCCTCGGCGGCATTTTCTTCGCCACCAAGCTGTACAAGATGAACGTGCTGACGCTGGGTGACTTCTTCCGCCTGCGCTACAACCGCACGGTCGAAGTACTGACCACACTCTGCATCGTGGTCTCCTACCTCGGCTGGGTCGCGGCCCAGATCAAGGCGCTCGGCCTGGTCTTCAGCGTCGTCACCGACGGCGCGATCAGCCCGACCGCCGGGATGATTCTCGGCGCCGCCATCGTCCTCACCTATACCACCTTCGGCGGCATGCTCTCGGTGGCGATCCTCGATTTCGTGCAGATGGGGATCATCATGGGCGGCATGCTGTTCATCGCCTGGTTCATTTCCGGCCAGACCGGCGGCGCCATGGCGGTGATCGAGCACGCCGACGCCGCCGGCAAGCTCGACTTCTTTCCACCACCCGACCCGCTGCAATGGGTCGCCTTCCTTGGCGCCTGGCTGACCATGATGCTCGGCTCGATCCCACAGCAGGACGTTTTCCAGCGCGTGACCTCGGCGCGCACCGCCAAAATCGCGATCTGGGGCTCGGTGCTCGGCGGCGTCACCTATTTCTGCTTTGCCTTCGTGCCGATGTTCATCGCCTACTCGGCCACCCTGATCGACCCCGCGCAGTTCAATGGCCTGCTGCAGACCGACTCGCAACTGATCCTGCCGCTGCTGGTCCTGCAGCAGACGCCGGTGTTCGCGCAGGCGATCTTTTTCGGCGCGGTGCTCTCGGCGGTGATGAGCTGCTCGTCGGCGACGCTGCTGGCGCCGTCGGTCGCTTTTTCCGAAAACATCGTGCGCGGCTTTGTGCCGCACCTGAGCGACCATCGCTTCCTCTGGGTGATGCGCGGCTCGATTGTCGGCTTCGCGCTGCTGGTGCTGGCCTTCGCGTTGTACTCCAACGCCAGCATCTTCAAGATGGTCGAGAACGCCTACAAGATCACCCTCGCCGGCGCCTTCGTGCCGCTGGTAATCGGCGCCTACTGGTCGCGTGCGACCACCCAGGGGGCACTGGCGGCGATCATCGGTGGCCTCTGTTCGTGGCTGCTGGTTGAAGTCCTGATCGGCGAAGCCAGCTTGGTGCCGCCGCAGCTGATCGGCCTAGGTGTTTCCTTCATCGGGATGTTTGCCGGCTCGCTGCTGCCGCAATGGGTCGGCCGGCCGACGCCGGTCGAGGACATCCACGACGCGCTGCACCATCGCGCCGCTGCCGAGACCCACCACGTGCCGCCGCGCCCCTGAGCCACGATGAACGCCCGTGGCCCGCTGCGCCTCGCCCGCTACTCGGCGCTGGTCTGGTGCGCGCTGATCGTCTATGCCAGCCTGCACCCCTTTGCCGGCTGGCGCAGCACCGGGATTTCGCCGCTGGCCTTTCTCGAAGGCGGCTGGCCGCGCTACTGGACGGCCTTCGACCTCGCCGCCAACGTCGCGGTCTACCTGCCGCTCGGCTTTTTTCTGAGTCTCGGGCTATCGACGCTACGCTGGCGCTACACCGCCCCACTGCTGGCCAGCCTGTTCGGGATGCTGCTCAGCGGCAGCCTCGAAGCCCTGCAAACCTGGCTGCCGTCGCGCGTTCCGTCCAGCCTTGACCTCGCCTGCAACAGCCTGGGCAGCCTGCTCGGCGCGCTGCTCGCAGCCTATCTCGGCCCGCGCGTGCTGGCCCGCCTGCTCGCCTTCGAGCAAAAGCTGCTGGCCCCGGTCGCTCACGCCGAACTGGGCCTGACCCTGCTCGGCTTGTGGCTGCTGCTGCCGCTGTCGCCGGAAATCCTGCTCTTCGGTGCCGGCGACCTGCGCCAGGTTCTCGGCCTCGGCACCGCGATGCCTTTCGCCGCCGAGAGCTTCGTGCTGATTGAAGCCAGCATCGTCGCTTTCAACGCCGTCGCCGTCGGCCTGCTGGTCCGCCAGCTCTGCGCCCGGCTCGCCGCCGCCTACCTGGTGGTGCCGCTGTTCCTGCTGCTCGGCCTCTTGATCCGCAGCCTGGCGGCGGCGATCCTGATCAATCCGGCCGAGGCCTTGAGCTGGCTGACACCGGGCGTCCGCCTCGGCCTGCCGGTGGCTGGTCTGGTCCTGGCCATCGCCCTCGCCCTGCCGGCCACCGCCCGGCTGATGCTCGCCGGGCTGGCGCTGATGGCCGGCAGCGTGCTGGTCAACCTGGCACCGCCCAACCCCTACTCACAAGCCGCGCTGGCCGTCTGGCAGCAGGGCCACTTCCTCAATTTCAACGGCCTGACCCGGGTCGTCGCCAGCCTCTGGCCCTTCCTGACCCTGCCTTTTTTGCTGCTGACCACGCGTCGACCGTAAACCATGGCCCCCGGCGACGCGGCGTATAATCCCGCCGTTCAACGTCAGCCAGGAATTTTCATGAGCTACTTCCGCAAACACGTCTTCATCTGCACCAACCAGCGCGAAGCCGGCGAGCAGTGCTGCCACAACACCGGCGGTTCGGCCGCTTTTGCCTACGCCAAGGACCGCATCGGCGCCCTCAAGCAGAACGGCCCCGGCGCGGTGCGCATCAACAAGGCCGGCTGCCTCGGCCGCTGCGATAACGGCCCGGTGCTGGTGGTGTACCCGGAGGAGACCTGGTATTCCTTCGTCGATAACGAAGACCTCGACGAAATCATCCAGGAAGACCTGCTCAACAACCGCGTCGTCGAACGCCTGAAAATCTGAGGCCCGCGATGAAAGCCCCGGAAGAGAAATTCCTGGTCGCCGGCCCGGCCGGCCAGATCGACGTGATCATGGAACGCCCTGACGCGCCGCGCGGCATCGCGCTGATCGCGCATCCGCACCCGCTGGGCGGCGGCGCCAACACCAACAAGGTCGCCTACACCCTGGCACGCACCTTCGTCGGCCTTGGCTATGCCGCCTTCCGCCCCAATTTCCGTGGCGTCGGCGAAACCGCCGGCGTGCATGACGAAGGCCGTGGCGAAACCGACGACCTGCTGGCCGTCCTCGAAGAAGCCAAGCGCCGCTGCGGCGACATCCCGGTGGTCCTCGCCGGTTTCTCTTTCGGCGCCTACTGCCAGACCCGCGTCGCCAAGCGCCTGCAGGAAGCCGGCCACCCGGCGCAGCGCCTAGTGCTGGTCGGCACCGCCGCCGGCTACGTCGAAAGCACCCGCCACTACGACACCGAAGCCGTGCCGCACGACACCATCGTGATCCACGGTTCCGACGACACCCTGGTGCCGCTGGCCAACGTCTTTGCCTGGGCGCAACCGCTCGACCTGCCGGTGGTGGTCGTCCCCGGCGCCGACCATTTCTTCCATCGCCGCCTGCACCAGATCCGCGACATCATCAGCCGCGCCTGGCGCCATTGAGCGCCGCCACCGGCATGGCGCTGCAGGTCAGCGAACTGAAGAAGAGCTACGGCGGCGAGCCGGTGGTCGCCGGCCTGTCGTTTGCCGTCGCCACCGGCAGCTGTTTCGGCCTGCTCGGCCCGAACGGCGCCGGCAAAACCACCACGCTGCGCCTCTGCCTCGGTCTGACCGCCCCCGACAGCGGCCGCATCGAGCTCGCCGGCCAGCCGATCCCGGCGGCGGCGCAGACGGCCCGCGCCCGGGTCGGGGTCGTCCCGCAGTTCGACAACCTCGACCCCGACTTCACCTGCGCCGAGAACCTGCTCGTCTTCGGTCGCTATTTCGGCCTCGCCGACCACGAAATCCGCGCCCGCATCCCCGCCCTGCTCGATTTCGCCAGCCTCGGCAACAAGGCCGACGCGCGCATCGCCAGCCTCTCCGGCGGCATGAAGCGGCGGCTGACGCTGGCCCGCGCGCTGATCAACGATCCCGACATCGTCTTCCTCGACGAGCCGACCACCGGCCTCGACCCGCAAGCCCGCCACCTGATCTGGGAACGCCTGAAACAGCTGAAAGCCGCCGGCAAGACGCTGATTCTGACCACGCATTTCATGGACGAAGCCGAGCGCCTGGCCGACACGCTGATCGTGATCGACCGCGGCCGCAAGATCGCCGAAGGCAGCCCGCGCGAACTGATCGCCCGGCAGATCGAGCCGCAGGTGGTCGAGGTCTACGACGAATTCCACGGTCGACTGCCCGAATTCGTCGAAAACCAGAGAACTCTGGCCGAACGCGTCGAGGTTTCAGGCGAAACCGCCTTCTTCTACTGCCACGACCCGCGCCCGCTGCTGGCCCGCCTCGCCGATGCCGACGGCCTGCGCTACGTGCACCGCGCCTCCAACCTGGAAGACGTGTTCATCAAGCTGACCGGACGCGAACTGCGCGATTGAAATCGAGCCCAAAGCGGTCGGCATTCGCCCCGGCATTGTTTATCATTGACGGTTTGACGACAGACGATTATCGGCATGCCCCCAATCCGGCGCTTAGTTGGTCTCTTCCTGCTCCTTTTCGTTCTTGTCGCCCCCTCACCTTATGCCGCAGAGGGCGCGCGCATCGCACTGGTCATTGGAAATAGTGCCTACCGCTCCGGTGCCCTGGCTAACCCAAAAAATGACGCCCAAGCAATCGCCGAAGCCATGCGGCGCCAAGGTTTTACCGTCCATCTCAAAATCGATGCCGGCAAAGCCGACATCGACCGCCTGCTACGCCAGCTCAGCAGCCAGTCCGACCAGGCGGCGGTAGTCGCTCTGTTTTATGCCGGCCACGGCGTCCAGGTCAACGGCTTCAACTACCTGGTCCCGGTCGACGCCAGTCCGCAAAGCGAGCGCGATCTGAAACGTGACTTGGTCAAACTCGACGACATCATCGACGACATGGGCAGTGCTCGTGTCAAACTGGTTTTCTTCGACGCCTGTCGCGACAACCCGTTGGCCCGCAGCTTCAGTCGCGGCGCTTCCCGGGGCCTGGCGGCACCGGTCGAGGCCAGCGGCACACTGATCTCCTTCGCCACCAAGCACGGTAACGTTGCACTCGACGGCGAAGGCCGCCATAGCCCTTATACCGAGGCCTTGCTGCATGAAATACGGGAAGCCGACGGGATCGAGATCGAGCAATTATTACGCCGCATCCAGCAGCGGGTGAAGAAATCCACGCATGGACAGCAGGAACCCTGGCGCTACGGCTCACTCGACGGCGACTTTTTTCTCCGCCCCGGCCGACCGGCAAGCGCAAACGCAAGCATCCCGATCAGCTATGCCCAACCAGTCGACCCAACCGCCATCGATCTGAGCTTTTGGGACAGCATCAAGAATAGCCAGCAGGCGACAGACTACGAACTTTATCTGGAACAATTTCCAAGCGGGCGTTTTGCCAAACTGGCACAGGCTCGACTGCGCCAGTACCAAATCGCTGCGCCGGCTCCGGCAACCGTGCCGCCCCCTCCTGCTGCTACCGGCCTCCCAACCAGCCAGCGGACCCGGCCAGCGGTCGGCCAACGCTGGGAGTACGAAATCGTCGACTTATATCGAAATGCTGCGATCGGCCAATACGAGGCGACAGTCACCGGAGTGCGCCCCGACGAAATCGACGAAACGCTCAGCAGCAATGGACAGAAAATAGCCGAACGCCGCCTGTCCAGTCGGTCAACCAACTCCATTCACGTTTTCCGCAGCCCGTCAGCGCCGGAAGCTCTGATCAGCGAACTAAACCCCTTCCTCGGCGGCAGCAACGAACTGCCCGTAGGCAAATTGTACACAGGCGACTTCAGCTTCGCCGGCACCCAATGCAGCGGCAGCGCCAGCGTTGGCGAGCGGGAAACAATCAAAGTTCCAGCCGGATCGTTCTCGGCAACCCCGGTCCGCGTCGACTGCAGTTACAAGGGAGTCGGCAGCTCAGCCGTCAGCGCCGGAGCTACGTTCGGCATGCGCTTGCTGCTCACCGCCTGGTACGCCCCTGAAGTTGATCGCGTTATCAGAATCGACAAAGAAATTCCCAAGGTCTTCAACTCCGGAGGTGACCGGGAAAGCTATCGACTGCTGCGCTACCAGGGGAGCCCCGAGCCCCTACGCTAAGCCGCCTCACTCACAGGAAATTGTTTGCAGCCAGCCCCGCCAACTCGAGGTTATTGACCCCGACCAGGTTGCCAACCAGTACCACCTCGGCAGCGCTGATTGTCGCCACATCAGCACCCGAAGGATTGGTCAGATACCAGATCTGGGTATTCCCGGTCACATCGGCGCTAAGGATAACTGCCTTGCGCGCCGTGGTTGGCTGTGCCAGCCGGGTTCCGAACAGGCCGGCAATATCGGCCTCTGTCAGCGCGCTGGCACCGATCGTCAACAATACGTCGCCATTGTTCCAGCTCTTGAGCGTGGTCGGCGGGGCCTGATTGGTATCGATCACTCCCAGATTACTGGTCTTGGTGCTGACCAAAAAACCATTCAGCTTGAGAATGTCGCCGCCCTTGCCGGGGACGAAGTCACGAATCTGCACCACCCCGCTCCCTGGCGTCGTCGGCATGACCACCGTATCGACACCCGCCCCCAGGGTCAGGACATCGTTGCCGCCACCGCCATTGATGCTATCGCCCAGCGGCGAGGCAATGTAGTTGTTAACTTCGCTGCCGCCCTTGAACACGATCAACTGGGCGCTGCTGGTTGCTGCACTGCTGGTTGTCGAGGTCGAGGCAACCGGCACCGGGATGGCACTGAAATCGACATTGGTCACCGCCGCAACCGTACCACCAAGCGGGACGACCGTGGCAGTGCCGAGCTTGAGCGTATCGGCGGCAAGGTCGACATTCAGCGTCAAATTAGGCTTGATGCTCGCCGACAAGGTCGCTCCATTGACATAAAGCAGCATGTCGGTGAAATCGATCTTGAGGTCGCTGCGCGTCGCCCCAAGCGGCAGTTTGCCGGTCGTGAAATCAGCACTGGTGAAATTTACCGAGAGATTGGCAATGCTGCTGGCAGCATCATGCACAGTAGCCTTCCCGGCCAGGCTGAGTTTCGCCTCGCTGTCGCTGACCTTGACCAGCGTCGCGGTCAGTCCTTTCGGCACATTGGCGACCGTCCCCAGCTTGGCTCCGGCCAAGCCCTTGAAAGTATCTCCCGAAAGCTTGATGCTCAGGCTAGTCGGCAAACTGCCGTCATTGGCCGAACTCTCCTGGAAGCCATCGCCCCCCCAGGACAGGAGTGACCCAGCCGCCGCTGCCGCCTTGAGCAGCAAGTCCTCGATCCCGGCAGGCAGAGCGGCCAGTTCGCCGCTGGTCGGGCTGCGCTGGCCGAGAGCTGCATAAGCCGCCACCGCCTTGGTCTTCAGGGCCAACTTGCCGCTCAACTCCTGCGACTGGGCGAAGGCATTCAAGACCTGGCCCCGGCTGGTGCCATTGGCCAACACTCCGCTCCAGTATTTGGCCCCCGCCTCGTCCGGCGCCCGCCCCAGGGCATTCTGATAGAGCACCCCGACAAAATCCTCGTTGCTGGTATTCGCACCATAGCGTGCGGCAAACTCGGGAGAGTAGGAGAAAATCGTCGCCACATCCGACAACCCCGCACCGTTGCGGATAATGCTGTTCCAGAAGAGCAGGCCATCATAATCCGGAGCCCGGTCATAACTGGCCCAGTACAGGCGCGCCACACTCTCGATCTGCCCTTTGTATTCGGGAGCACTGAAGAACATGTTGGCCACTTGCGGACGTGTGAAATAGGCGTTGTCCAGCCGGGCGGCGTAGTAATTCAGTTCCTCGGTCGAGGGCGTGCGATAAAGAAGGTCGCGATAAAGTCCGAGTACAAAATCCTGATTGGTGTACGCCACGATGTCGTGCTTTCCTTACGCTGAACCCGGGGAATTCCCGGGGCTGAAACCGAAAATAAGCGGCCAGAATCCTGCAAGCCGAAAACCAAGGGCCAATGATAGCGCAGGCGGCAGCTTGTGCTATCATTCGCGCCCTGTGCAAATGCGCAGCTGCGGGGGTTTGGGTGAGCGGTTTAAACCAGCAGTCTTGAAAACTGCCGACGTCGGAAGGCGTCCGTGAGTTCGAATCTCACAGCCCCCGCCACCTCATCCGCCAACAGCGGGCTCTGCCAATAGTCGCTGCACCAGCCAGCCCCCCAGTTCCCGGATTTCTTCCAGACAAACTTGATGCGCCATCGGGTATTCGTGCCATTCGGCAACGGCGATGCCCTGCGACCTGGCAAAAGCGTAGGCGCGCCGACCCAGTGCCGGCGCCACCACATCGTCATCGCTGCCGTGCGCGGCAAACAGCGGAACATCGTCACGGCAAGCTCCGGCCAGTGCCGCCTCGCTGGCAATGTAGGTGGATAGCGCAACGATGCCGCCCAGCCGCCGGGGTGAATTGAGCCCGGCGGCGTAAGCCACCGCGCCGCCTTGTGAAAAACCGGCCAGGAAGATGCGCTCGGCCGGAATGCCGCCGGCGATTTCGGCTTCGATCAAATCCTGCACGGCGCTACAGGCTGCCTGCAAATGCGCGCTGTTGATTTCGCGAGCTGTCGTTTGCAAGCTCAGGATGTCGTACCAGGCCCGCATTTCGTAACCGCCATTGCAGGTCACTCGCCGCCACGGCGCATGAGGAAAGATGAAATGCCCGGGCAAATCCGGCGGCAAACCCAGCTCCTCGATCACCGGCACGAAATCGCTGCCATCGGCCCCCAGACCATGCAGCCAGATCAGGGAAAAGCCGGGGCTATCCCCAGTGGCAATCCGGATTGCCGGTTCGCTGAAAAAACTCGTCATCACAGTTCCAGAAAATCGCCCACGGCAGTCGCCTGGGCCAGCGTATCGGCATAGCCCAGCTCGATCAGGCGCCGGGTATAGGCTCGCTCAAACAAGAGGTAGCTGGTCAATGCGCCCCCCCGACGATTCATTGCCCCGACCCCGGTCAGCAAGGCCCGCACCGGCCAGGGCAGGGCATGAGCGTGCTCAGCTGCCATCAGATCCAGCCGTTCCGATGGTGCGATGACCAGAGTAGCAAGCTGCTTGAGCTGAATCCCAGCCTGCGCCCTGACCGCTGCGGGAATCGCGGCGACGGTCCGGTTGATCCGTTCCATGCGTTCGATGTCGACGGCCAGGCTGTCGAGAAAGATGCTCGACAAGGCATGGCCGGCGATCTGCGCCAGCGATGGATAGCCCTCGCTTTTTTCCCGGGGCAGCACTTCGCGGCGCCGGCCGGCACCGATCACCAGGACCTTTTCGGCGCCCAGATGGATGGCCGGCGAAATCGGTGCCAATTGGCGCATCGAACCGTCGCCGAAATACTCACGGTGGATACGGATTGCGGGAAAAACGAAGGGAATGGCACTGGAGGCCAGCAAATGCTCGAGCCCGATTTCGGTACGCGTCCCGATGCGCTGCGCCCGGTGCCAGTCGGCGACCTCCGGGCGGGCCTGGAAAAAACTGATGCTCTCGCCACTGTCGTAGCCCGAAGCGGTGATGCTCAGCGCGTGCAGATGGCCACCGGCAATCGCCCGCTCGATCCCGGCAAGGTCCATGTGGCGCGCCAGCAGATCGCGCAGGGGTGTGTTGTCGAGCAGGGATTGCGGCGCCTGGTGGGTCAGCCAGCCGACCGCCAGGGCCGACAGCCAGCGGTAGCCGGCGAGCGCGATTCCCGGGGCATCGGCACGATAGATGTCGCCGGCCCGCATATTGCCCCAGACCCGGTTAAGCATGGCAACGGCACGGGTGAAATTGTCGGCCGAACAGGCCAGGCCGGCAGCATTGATCGCCCCGGCCGAGGTGCCACAGATGATCGGAAAGGGATTAGGCGCCTGCTTGCCCGCCAGTTTGGCGATCGCCGCCAGTACGCCCGCCTGGTACGCCGCCCGCGCGCCGCCCCCGGTCAGGATCAGCGCAGTGCGTCGGCTCATTGTTTCCCCTTGGCGAGCCAGCTCAGGTCAGACCGTCACGAAAAGCGTCGGCCCAGCAGTTGGGGGTCTCGTACAGCCTGACCTGTTGCAATTGCAGATGATTGCCATAGGTGTCGCGGTAGACCGTATCGAGTGTCTCGAACGCGATCCGCACCAGGTTTTCCGCCGTCGGAACCCGATCAAGCACTACCGTCTTGTGCCCGGGCAGCGAATTGAGAAAATCAACGATTGCGGTATCGCCGGCATACGCCAGAAAGGCGTGGTCCCACAGGTCGACCAGATACTCCTTGGCCAGCGCCTTGACCTGCGAGAAATCCATCACCATGCCGTTGGCGGCATCGCCAGCCTTGTCGATGACCAGGCCGGACAAGGTGATTTCGATGACGTAGCGGTGCCCGTGCAAGTGCCGGCACTGGCTTTTGTGGTCGGGGATGCGGTGACCGGCATCGAACTCGAGGCGGCGCGTGATCAGCATGGAAATTCCGGGGCAGTGGCTGGCCGGGAATTATACAATGGCCCCATGCTCAGCACCGATAACCACCGCCGCGACAGCGCCGGCCTCCGCTACGTCTATCCGGTGATTTCCCGCCGGGCTGGCGGCGTCTCGGTCGGCATCAACCTCAATCCGAACAATGCCTGCAACTGGGCCTGCCTCTACTGCCAGGTCGAAAACCTCAGCCGAGGCGGCCCGCCGCCGCTTGCTCTCGACTTGCTACGCGACGAACTCGATACCTTCCTGACCGACGCCCTGCACGGCGACTTCATGTCCCGGCACGTCCCGGAATCGGCCCGCCGCCTGGTCGATGTCGCCTTTTCCGGCAATGGCGAGCCGACCAGCGCTCCCGAGTTTGCGCAGGCGGTAGCGACGGTGATTGCCGTGCTCGACCAGCACGGACTGCGCCACCAACTGCTGCTGCGCCTGATCAGCAACGGCAGCCTGCTGCACCGGCCCGCCGTGCAACAGGGAATCCGGCAACTCGGCGCCTGGGGCGGAGAGGTCTGGTTCAAGCTCGACCGCGCCGAAGCCGCCGCCGCCAGCCTGGTCAATGGCAGCCCGCTGGACCCCGACAAAATGGCGCGTCAACTCGCCACCTGCGCCGGATTGGCACCAACCTGGGTACAAACCTGCTGGTTTGCCCTCGACGGCATGGCCCCCGACGCGAGCGCCGAGCTGGCCTACTGCGAACTGCTCCGCCCACTCGCCGACAAGCTCGCCGGCGTCCATCTCTATGGACTGGCGCGGCCGTCCTTGCAAGCTGCGGCAAATCGCCTCTCAGCACTCCCCGAGGAGCAACTTGCAGCTTTTTCTGCCCGCATCAAAAAAGAAACGGGCCTCAGGGTCGTGGTTTCCCCCTAGGCCCGTTTTCACGGTCAACTGCCGCTGCGGGCAAAAATCCCCGCCTGCGGCCATCCGCCGTCGATCAGGCGGCGGCTTTCTTGGCGTGCGCGCGGGCAGCCTTCTTCAGCGTCTTGAACATTTCCGGGTCTTGCGACTTCAGATACTCGACGACTTCCAGGTCTTCGCGCTTGACGTTCTTGATGTCGATCTGTTCAACGTGCACCAGGCGCAGCAGTTCGCGCACCGGCTTCGGCATGTTGCGGCCGCTTTCGTAACGGGAGCCGCCGCTCTGGGTCACGCCCAGCTGGGACCAGAACTGTTGCTGGTTCAGGCCGAGCTTGCGACGAATTTCACGGGCATCAATCTTTTCAATGGTCTTAACGGTGGTCATTTCTCTTCTCCACGATGATGGATCAATTGGGGTATCCGGCTTGCCTAGAGGCATATGACTTAAGTCATATAACCAAGTGTATATCGTGATATGACAAAAAACAAGCCGGGTTAACCATAAAAAATTATCTAGTTCGAATTGACGAGTTGAATGGCATCGCAAATCGACCATGAAAATTGGCTAGTGTTTGCTCACTTTCGCCGATTTCAGTGCAGTTTCAAGCAATAGACTGGGATCAACCCTCTGCCGGGATGGGCGTGATGCCAGTTCAACCCGGGCACAGGCGAAGACTCGTCACCCGAATCAACCCCGGCCGACTGGAAATGCGATGCGGCCCGGGGACGAAAGCCAGGCCAGCCAGCAGGCTCAGCCGGTCTCCGGACGCAGTCCGTAGCGGACAAAATCGTGGCCGCGTTCCAGGGTTTCGCTGGGCAGGAATGAGCGCGACGGCGTTCCCTCGAACATCACCGGCTGGCCGGGGCGAAGACTGTAAGTTGCCGGCAGGATCAACTGCCGGGTTTCGGCGTTACTTAGCAGAAAGGCTGCCTGACGTGGTGCACGGACATCCTGTGGCGGACGCGCCAGAACGCCTGCCTGCGGCTCGCCGGAAAACCAGTGCAAGCCGGCCTGCAAGCTGCCGTCATCGCACATTTCAAGGCCCTGCAGACTCCCCAGTTGCAGCTGCCCGGCAACCCGGCAAGCGACCAGGGTAGCCGCCACATGGCGCACCGGCGTCTGGCCGCTTGGGCGTAACAGGTAAGGATCATGGGCCTGCCACAGTTCGCCGGGTACCTCGATGCGACTGACCGTATGCGACAGCTGCGACACCCGGTCAAACCCGAACATGCCCAGGCGTTGATGCGCCAGTCGGGAGGCATCAAGGCTGACCTTCCGGGGATTCAGATATTGCTCGGTGAGCAAGGCGTAGATATTTTCGGCGCCGAAAACCAGCGCGACCTCCCCCTCCAGGCCACTACCCGCCGGGCGGATCCCGGCCAACGCCAGTTCGACCTCGCGCAACAAACGCAGACAGGCTGCCGCCGACAATTCGCGGCCCAGCTTCAGGGCCTCCGGGGTTTCCCCGGCCCGCAGGCTGTCGCTGCGCTGACGCAGCTTGCGGACGATGCTGCGCACATCCAGCCAGCCCGGCACACCAGCCAGCTCCTCGGGGCGCCCGGAAAAACGGCTGAGGTCAAGTACCCGGGCCTTGGGATCATCGCTGCGGCCATCCTGCCATTTAGCCAGTTCCCGCCAGCGGGCAAAAACCCGCTCCAGCAAATTCAGCTGCAGAATGCTGAAGCGCTGCGGCTCGACCAGCCGCCACAGGAAAGCCCAGGCCAGATAACCGCCGACGCTGGCAGCACCGAGTGCCGGCAGCAGCGGATCCGGCATGGCCAGCGACACCCCTCCCCGGGCATGAGCCGCCGCCAGGAGCGCAAATAATTGCTGATCAAGAACCGCCGGGAGCGCATGCCCGGCCTGAACATGGGCATACACCGCCAGGCGCAGCGCATTGCCGGCCCGCTGTAGCGCAAGCGGCGCCTGCTCCGGCGCACTCTCGGCCAGCTGGCGGCACAACAAGGCCAATCCCAACCACAGCCGTCGGCTGAGGCGGAATAGCTGCAACTCCTGGTCGGCCAGCGGCAAAGGCTTGCGCACATAGCGCGCCGCCGCCGCTTCGGCAATAACCATGGCCGCCGGCCACAAGGTTTCGATCCATGTCTGCAATTGCTGCGGAGGCGAGTTTGCAGCCAGCAGCGCATCGCACTGGGCGACCAGCGACTGGAGTTGTGCGGGGTCGTTGCCGCGCTCCTGCCAATGCGCTGCCGCCAGCTCCGGCCGGGCAAAGGGAGCGGCCGCCGGGGGCAGGCCGGCCGGGGTGAAGGGATTGACCAGAACAACAGACATGCTGGCTCCAGCAAGCGGAAAACAGCTAGATATTATCCGCCGGCCGACAGACCGGAGACGACCGGCGGATGAAAAAAGGCGGAGCCGGGTTGATCCGCGACTCCGCCTGACCGGGGTTGCGACGGCTTCAGCCGTCAGCGTTGATCTTGGCGATCAGCGCTTGCAGGGTCGCCTCAGCCTGATCGTTGGCGACCTGGCAGGTACCCGCCGCATGGTGCCCGCCGCCACCGTACTGCAGCATCAGTTCGCCGACGTTGGTGCGGCTGCTGCGGTCGAGAATCGACTTGCCGGTGGCAAACACCGTATTCTGCTGCTGCAAGCCCCACATCACGTGGATCGAGATGTTGGTTTCCGGGAACAGCGCGTAAATCATGAAACGGTTGGTCGCCCAGATCGTTTCCTCGTTGCGCAGATCGAGTACGGCCAGGTTTTTGTACACCTTGGTGCAACGCTGGATCTGCTCCTTGGCCTTGGCTTCGTGTTCGAAATAGATGTCCACGCGCTCCTTGACGTCCGGCAGCGCGAGGATGTCCTCAATCCCGTGGTCACGACAGTACTTGATCAGGTCCATCATCAGCGCGTAATTGCTGATCCGGAATTCGCGGAAGCGACCAAGGCCGGTGCGTGCATCCATCAGGTAGTTGAGCAGCGGCCAACCGGTCGGGTTGAGGATTTCGTCACGCGAGAATTGCGCGGCGTCACCCTTGTCCACGGCTTCCATCATGTCATCGGCAATGCTCGGGAAAGCCTGTTTGCCGCCGTAATAGTCATAAACCACGCGGGCCGCCGACGGGGCCTTCGGGTCGATGATGTGATTCTTGCGTTCGCCGGTATTGCGCAGGGTTTCCGACAAATGGTGGTCGAAAGCCAGGTGCGCAGCGGCAACGTAGGGCAGGTTGGTCGTGATGTCACGCGCGGTGATCTCGATCTTGCCGTCCTGCATGTCTTTAGGATGGACGAACTTGATGTCGTCGATCAGGTTCAGTTCATTCAGCAGCACGGCGCAAACCAGGCCGTCGAAGTCGCTGCGGGTGACCAGTCGGAATTTTTCTTGGCTCATCTTGGGGGTCTCCAGGCGGTTTTCTGCATTAAAGCATATTCCGGCAAGCGGCGTCAGCGCATTGCCGCATCGAAGATAATGGCACCAACCGGGCAGGGCGCGACGCAAGCACCGCAACCGGTGCAGACTGCGGGGTCCAGTTGTGGCAGCGCGGCGCCGCCGAGGCGGGGCGGGAAGCGAATTGCGCGTGCGTCGCAATGTTCGCCGCAAATCCGGCATTCGATCCCTTGCTGCGGCAGACAGGCCGGGCCGATCTGCGCCCGCAATTGCCACGGCGGGCTGCCTTCGTCGCGGTGCAAGGCGCCGCTGCGACAGGCGCGGACGCAATCGCCGCAAAAGGTGCATTCGCCGGCAGCAAAATTCAGCGTCGGGTAGCCGCCGTCGCCGACCACGATGATGGCTTGCGGGCAAGCTTGCCCGCAATCGTCGCAACGGCTGCAGGCGTCAATGAAAGCGCTCTCGGCCAACGCCCAGGGCGGGCGGATTTCGGCCTGCGGGCGCGGTCGACCGCGAAAGAAGCCGCGCCGCGCCAGATCGACCATGCTTACTGCGCGGCCTTCATCTTGTCGATGCCGCTGCGCAGCATCTGGTCGATTTCGGAACCCGGTTCGACCTGCGGCAGCAGCGCTTCCCAGTAGCCGATGGCGGCCTTGCGATCACCGCGCTCCATCGCCGAGGCACCGGCCAGGAACAGGCTGTGACCATGCTTGGGGTCAAGCTTCAAAGCCTTTTCAACGAGTTGCGTCGGCTTGCCCTGCAGCCCCTGATCGCCGCCGGCCATGGCGATGGTTTCGGCATAGCTGGCGAGCAGGTCGGGATCCTTGGCCACCTCCTTCTCGGCGCGGGCATAGGCCTTGATCGCCTCTTCGTAGCGGCCAAGCACCTTGTACGAGCGCGCCAGCATCAGCCAGCCCTGCAGGTCGTCGGGGTTGGCAGCGACCTTGGCAGCCAGCTTTTCGACCATCGCATTGATCTGGTCGGGCGACATCTTGGGCTGTGCCATGGTCTGGGCCGGATCGAGGCCGCGCGGATTGCCGAGCAGCGCGTAACCAGCCAGCGCCAGCAGCGGCAGCGCGAGCAACAGGGCAATCGCCGTCTTGCGGGTCGGCGCCTGGCTGGCCGGCTGTTCTTCGTCGTTGCTACGGTCGACTTCTTCAAGCAGGCGTTTTTGAAGTTCGCTGCGCGCTTGCTGATAATCGGCCTCGGCCAGGGTCCCCTCGGCCTGTTCGCGCTCGAGTTCGGCCAACTGATCACGGAAGATCGCCAGATTGGCTGCCTTGCGATCAGCCGCCCCCTGGCGGCGCAAGCCCAGCCACAACGGCGGCAGCAGGAAGGCAAAGGCAACGGCAAGCAGTAGCGCCGCAAAAATGGCAAATTGGGTCATTTCGGTTCAATGTCCTTGAGCAGCGCCTCGGCGCGGCGAATTTCCTCGGGCGACAGCGGCTTTTCGTCGGCCAGGCGGACGCTGCGCCGGCGCAGATAATTGCGCAAGGCGAACAGGCCGCCGAGCAGCAGCACCAGCGGACCGCCCCAGAGCAGCAGCGTGCTCGCCTTGACCGGTGGCCGGTAGAGCACGAAATCGCCGTAGCGGGTGACCATGAAGTCGATGATCTCGCCATTGCTCTTGCCGTCCTTGATCATGCCGCGAATCTCGCGGCGCAGATCCTGAGCCAGTTCGGCGTTGGAATCGGCAATGTTCTGGTTCTGGCAGACCAGGCAGCGCAGCTCGGCAGAGAGTTCCTGCAAGCGCTTTTCGGCGACCGGGTCGGCGGCCAGCGCAGCTTCGGTGGCGGCGTCGGCGGCGTTCACGGTCGACGCCGAAAACAGGCACAAAACCAGAGCCAGGGCAGTCAGCGCGCGCTTCATTTATTCAGCTCCGCGAGCAGAGGCATGATCTTCTTGGCCAATATATCGGGGGTGATCGGGCCGGTATGCTTCATCCGGATCACGCCGGCTTTGTCGATGACGTAGGTTTCGGGCACGCCGTAGACGCCGTAATCGATGCCAACCCGGCCGTCGAGGTCCATCACCGTCAGCCGGTACGGATCGCCGTGTTCGGAGAGCCATTTGTTGGCGCGCTGCAGCGCCAGCTTCTTCTCTTCGTCGGGCGGCATCTTGTTGATGTCGAAACTGCCGTCGCCGCGCACTTCCTTGTAGTTGAGCCCGATCAGCGGTACATCGACCTTCTTCGAAAACTCGACCAGCACCGGGTGTTCCTGGCGGCAGGAAACGCACCATGAAGCCCAGACATTGAGCAGCCAGACCTTGCCGCGAAAATCCTCAGGGCCAAGGGTCTTCTCGGGTTCGGCAAGGACTGCCAGCTTGAACGTCGGCGCCGGTTTGCCGACCAGCGGCGAAGGCACGTCGCGCGGGTTCAGGTTGAGCCCGACGGCGAGCAGGGCGACGAGGGCGGCAAAGGCGCCGATGATCCAGTAGTAACGATTCATGCTTGTTGCACTCCGGCAGTGGCGGCAGCGGATGGATCGGAACGGCGCGACTTGACGCGATAGCGACGGTCAAGCATGGCCAGCAGCCCACCCAGCGACATCAGCACGCAACCGCCCCAGATCCAATCGACAAACGGCTTGTAATAGACCCGTACAGCCCATTCGCCTTCCGGCTTGTCGCGGTCGATCGGCTCGCCCAGCGAGACATAAACGTCGCGCAGCAGGCCGGCGTCGATTGCGGCCTCGGTCATCGGCATCGCCGATGAATGGTAATTGCGCTTCTCCGGGTTCATTTTCTTGACAAAACGGCCGTCGACCGTGTCCTGCATGTCTTTAGGATGGACGAACTTGATGTCGTCGATCAGGTTCAGTTCATTCAGCAGCACGGCGCAAACCAGGCCGTCGAAGTCGCTGCGGGTGACCAGTCGGAATTTTTCTTGGCTCATCTTGGGGGTCTCCAGGCGGTTTTCTGCATTAAAGCATATTCCGGCAAGCGGCGTCAGCGCATTGCCGCATCGAAGATAATGGCACCAACCGGGCAGGGCGCGACGCAAGCACCGCAACCGGTGCAGACTGCGGGGTCCAGTTGTGGCAGCGCGGCGCCGCCGAGGCGGGGCGGGAAGCGAATTGCGCGTGCGTCGCAATGTTCGCCGCAAATCCGGCATTCGATCCCTTGCTGCGGCAGACAGGCCGGGCCGATCTGCGCCCGCAATTGCCACGGCGGGCTGCCTTCGTCGCGGTGCAAGGCGCCGCTGCGACAGGCGCGGACGCAATCGCCGCAAAAGGTGCATTCGCCGGCAGCAAAATTCAGCGTCGGGTAGCCGCCGTCGCCGACCACGATGATGGCTTGCGGGCAAGCTTGCCCGCAATCGTCGCAACGGCTGCAGGCGTCAATGAAAGCGCTCTCGGCCAACGCCCAGGGCGGGCGGATTTCGGCCTGCGGGCGCGGTCGACCGCGAAAGAAGCCGCGCCGCGCCAGATCGACCATGCTTACTGCGCGGCCTTCATCTTGTCGATGCCGCTGCGCAGCATCTGGTCGATTTCGGAACCCGGTTCGACCTGCGGCAGCAGCGCTTCCCAGTAGCCGATGGCGGCCTTGCGATCACCGCGCTCCATCGCCGAGGCACCGGCCAGGAACAGGCTGTGACCATGCTTGGGGTCAAGCTTCAAAGCCTTTTCAACGAGTTGCGTCGGCTTGCCCTGCAGCCCCTGATCGCCGCCGGCCATGGCGATGGTTTCGGCATAGCTGGCGAGCAGGTCGGGATCCTTGGCCACCTCCTTCTCGGCGCGGGCATAGGCCTTGATCGCCTCTTCGTAGCGGCCAAGCACCTTGTACGAGCGCGCCAGCATCAGCCAGCCCTGCAGGTCGTCGGGGTTGGCAGCGACCTTGGCAGCCAGCTTTTCGACCATCGCATTGATCTGGTCGGGCGACATCTTGGGCTGTGCCATGGTCTGGGCCGGATCGAGGCCGCGCGGATTGCCGAGCAGCGCGTAACCAGCCAGCGCCAGCAGCGGCAGCGCGAGCAACAGGGCAATCGCCGTCTTGCGGGTCGGCGCCTGGCTGGCCGGCTGTTCTTCGTCGTTGCTACGGTCGACTTCTTCAAGCAGGCGTTTTTGAAGTTCGCTGCGCGCTTGCTGATAATCGGCCTCGGCCAGGGTCCCCTCGGCCTGTTCGCGCTCGAGTTCGGCCAACTGATCACGGAAGATCGCCAGATTGGCTGCCTTGCGATCAGCCGCCCCCTGGCGGCGCAAGCCCAGCCACAACGGCGGCAGCAGGAAGGCAAAGGCAACGGCAAGCAGTAGCGCCGCAAAAATGGCAAATTGGGTCATTTCGGTTCAATGTCCTTGAGCAGCGCCTCGGCGCGGCGAATTTCCTCGGGCGACAGCGGCTTTTCGTCGGCCAGGCGGACGCTGCGCCGGCGCAGATAATTGCGCAAGGCGAACAGGCCGCCGAGCAGCAGCACCAGCGGACCGCCCCAGAGCAGCAGCGTGCTCGCCTTGACCGGTGGCCGGTAGAGCACGAAATCGCCGTAGCGGGTGACCATGAAGTCGATGATCTCGCCATTGCTCTTGCCGTCCTTGATCATGCCGCGAATCTCGCGGCGCAGATCCTGAGCCAGTTCGGCGTTGGAATCGGCAATGTTCTGGTTCTGGCAGACCAGGCAGCGCAGCTCGGCAGAGAGTTCCTGCAAGCGCTTTTCGGCGACCGGGTCGGCGGCCAGCGCAGCTTCGGTGGCGGCGTCGGCGGCGTTCACGGTCGACGCCGAAAACAGGCACAAAACCAGAGCCAGGGCAGTCAGCGCGCGCTTCATTTATTCAGCTCCGCGAGCAGAGGCATGATCTTCTTGGCCAATATATCGGGGGTGATCGGGCCGGTATGCTTCATCCGGATCACGCCGGCTTTGTCGATGACGTAGGTTTCGGGCACGCCGTAGACGCCGTAATCGATGCCAACCCGGCCGTCGAGGTCCATCACCGTCAGCCGGTACGGATCGCCGTGTTCGGAGAGCCATTTGTTGGCGCGCTGCAGCGCCAGCTTCTTCTCTTCGTCGGGCGGCATCTTGTTGATGTCGAAACTGCCGTCGCCGCGCACTTCCTTGTAGTTGAGCCCGATCAGCGGTACATCGACCTTCTTCGAAAACTCGACCAGCACCGGGTGTTCCTGGCGGCAGGAAACGCACCATGAAGCCCAGACATTGAGCAGCCAGACCTTGCCGCGAAAATCCTCAGGGCCAAGGGTCTTCTCGGGTTCGGCAAGGACTGCCAGCTTGAACGTCGGCGCCGGTTTGCCGACCAGCGGCGAAGGCACGTCGCGCGGGTTCAGGTTGAGCCCGACGGCGAGCAGGGCGACGAGGGCGGCAAAGGCGCCGATGATCCAGTAGTAACGATTCATGCTTGTTGCACTCCGGCAGTGGCGGCAGCGGATGGATCGGAACGGCGCGACTTGACGCGATAGCGACGGTCAAGCATGGCCAGCAGCCCACCCAGCGACATCAGCACGCAACCGCCCCAGATCCAATCGACAAACGGCTTGTAATAGACCCGTACAGCCCATTCGCCTTCCGGCTTGTCGCGGTCGATCGGCTCGCCCAGCGAGACATAAACGTCGCGCAGCAGGCCGGCGTCGATTGCGGCCTCGGTCATCGGCATCGCCGATGAATGGTAATTGCGCTTCTCCGGGTTCATTTTCTTGACAAAACGGCCGTCGACCGTGAGATCGAAATCACCCTGCATGGCTACATAGTTGGGACCCTGGACCTGGCGGACACCGTTGAAGCGGAAGCTGTAGCCGGCTACGGTCACCTGTTCGCCAGCCGCCATCTTGACGTCCTTCTCCTGCTCGAAGCTCATCACCATGGTCACGCCGACAACGAAGACGGCGACGCCGATGTGCGCCAGATGCATGCCGATGAAGCTCTTCGGCTGGCCCAGCGCAGCAGCTACGATGCTGCGTTGGCCACGGGTATGGCGCACCCGTTCGGCAAAATTCTGCAGCGCGGTGACGACGATCCAGGCAGCAAAGAAGAGGCCGAGCGCGGTCATCGCCTTCCATTGGCCATAGACCAGTGGCAGGGCGACCGCGACGATGGCGCCAGCGCCCAGCGCCCAGCGCCCAAGGCGCAGCAATTCGGGCAGCGAGGCCTCCTTCCAGCGAGCGAAGGGACCGATCCCGACGAGGAAAAGGATGGGCGTCATCACCGGCACGAAGACCGCGTTGAAGTAGGGCGGGCCAACCGAAATCTTGCCAACGCCGAGCGCGTCGATCAGCAGCGGGTAAAGCGTGCCGAGCAACACGGTAGCGCAGGCGACGACCAGCAGCACGTTGTTGGCGAGCAGCATCGATTCGCGCGAGACCAGTCCGAAACGGCCGCCCAGACCGACCTTGGGGGCGCGCCAGGCAAACAGCGTCAGCGACAGACCGATCACCGCGACCAGGAAGATCAGGATGAAGATGCCACGACGCGGGTCGGTGGCGAAGGCGTGCACCGAGGTCAGCACACCGGAGCGAACCAGGAAGGTGCCGAGCAGCGACAGCGAAAACGCCGAGATCGCCAGCAATACGGTCCAGTTCTTGAAGCTGCCACGCTTTTCGGTCACCGCCAGCGAGTGCATCAGCGCGGTGCCGATCAGCCAGGGCATGAACGAGGCGTTTTCAACCGGATCCCAGAACCACCAGCCGCCCCAGCCGAGTTCGTAATAAGCCCACCACGAGCCCATCGCGATCCCCAAGGTCAGGAAGACCCAGGCCGCCGTGGTCCATGGCCGCGACCAGCGTGCCCAGGCGGCATCAAGCTGACCGGAAAGCAAGGCAGCGACGGCAAAGGCATAGGCCACCGAGAAACCGACATAGCCCATGTAGAGCAGTGGCGGGTGGATTACCAGGCCGGGATCCTGCAGCAAGGGATTCAGGTCACGCCCCTCGGCAGCGCCGGGCAACAAGCGCTCGAAGGGGTTGGAAGTAAACAGGATGAAGAGCAGGAAGCCGAAGCCGACCAGGCCGAGCGTGCCCAGCACCCGGGCGACCATCGCATCCGGCAGCTGGCGCGAGAACTGGGCGACGCCAAACGCCCACCAGGTCAGCATCAGGATCCACAGCAACAGCGATCCTTCGTGGCCGCCCCAGACGCCAGCGACGCGGTATTCGATCGGCAGCAGCGAATTCGAGTGCTGCGCGACATAGACCACCGAGAAGTCATTGACCACGAATGCCTGGGTCAGGCAGGCGAACGAGAAAGTCACCAGCAGCGCCAGCAGATTGGCCCCCGGGCGGGCCAGCGCAATCCAGGCCAGCTGGTTGCGATGGGCGCCGAGCAGACTCAAGCTGCCGAAAACGACGGCAACCAGTGCGGCGAGGATGAGGGCGAAATGGCCAAGTTCAGGAATCATCGGGGAACGGCTCTCGGTGAAGTCGCCGCCGGCAGGCGGCGGCCGGAATCAGGGGCAGGGAGTAGACAGATGGTGAAAGCTCAGTTGGCCGGCTTGCCGCTACTGTCTGCAGCCTTCTTTTCGGCGGCGCGGGTGTGCGCATCGTTGACCGCCTTGGCGGCTTCCGGCGGCATGTAGTTCTCGTCGTGCTTGGCCAGCACCTCGGTCGCATTGAAGCTGCCGTCGGCGGTCAGGCGCCCTTGGGCAACGACCCCTTTGCCTTCCTTGAACAAATCAGGAAGGATGCCCTTGTAATGAACGGTGATGTCCTTTTCGGTATCGGTGACGATGAAGGCGACTGTCACGCCATCGGCCTGACGGCTGACGCTACCTTCCTTGACCATGCCGCCGATACGGAACAGCTTGTCCTGCGGCGCCTTGCCGGCGGCAACATCGGTCGGCGAAATATAGAGCGCGATATTGCTGTTCAGCGCATTCAATACCAGCGCCGCGATGATGCCGAGCAACGCCAGCGCGCCGCCGATCAGCGCCAGTTTCTTGTGACGGGATTTCATGCAGTTTCCTTCCTTGATTCGGCACGCAATTGCCGCTTCAGACGGGCTTGCGTGTTTTTCAGCCGGCGGCCGACCAGCACCGGTTCGACTGCCATGATCGCCACCGTCAGGCCGAACGAGCCCCAGACGTAGAAGCCATAGCCGCCCATGGCGACGAAATCGGCAAAACTGTTCCAGTAGATCATGCGCGTTCTCCGTCGCCGGTGCCGAGCAGTTCGGCCTTGACCCAGTCGGTGTGGCGCTCGCGTTCAAGCAGGATGCTGCGCACCCGGGCCAGGGCGACGGCAATCGCGTAGGACCAGAAGCAGAAGGCCATCAACAGCATGCCCCAGAGCATGGTCACGGCCATCGACGACTTGGTCAGATTGACGCTGGACCCCTGGTGCAGCGTGTTCCACCATTGCACCGAAAAATAGATGATCGGGATATTGACCACCCCGACCAGCAGCAGCAGGCCGCCGGCCTTGTCGGCGCGGCGCGGGTCGTCGATCGCAGCAACCAGCGCCATGTAGCCGATGTAGAGGAAGAGCAGGATCAGTTCCGAGGTCAGGCGGGCGTCCCAGACCCACCAGGTGCCCCACATCGGCTTGCCCCACAGCGCCCCGGTCCACAGCGACAGGAAAGCCATCAGCGCGCCGGTCGGCGCCAGTGCCTGCGCCATCATTCCTGACAAGCGGGTGTTGAAGGCGAGGCCGATGGCGGCCCAGAAAGCCATCACCAGATAAATGAACATCGACATCCACGACGCCGGGACGTGGATGAAAATGATCCGGTAGCCCTCGCCCTGCTGGAAGTCGGTTGGCGCGACCAGCATCCCGAGATAAAGCCCGGCCAGGCCGAAGAGCGCGGCAAAGGCGGCGAACCACGGAATCATCCGGCCAGCCAGCGGGTAGAAGGTCGCCGGCGAGGCGAAGCGATAGAAATTGAAGCGATCTTTCATTCGAGGGCGATCTTCAAGGCAGCGGCGGAAGCCCAGGGGGCAAAGCCGAGAGCAGCAAAAGTCAGGGCGGCGAGCAGGGAGAGGTGGCCTTCTCCCCCGAGTCCGGCCACCGTCGCGTCAACCGCGCCAGCGCCGAATATTAGCACCGGGATGTACAAAGGCAGAACCAGCAGGGAAAGCAGGATGCCACCGCCGCGCAGGCCGAGGGTCAGCGCTGCACCAATGGCCCCGATCCCGGACAGGGCCGGGGTTCCCAGCAGCAGGCTGCCGGTCAGCACCAGTAGCGCATCGGTCGATAGATCGAACTGGATGCCCAGAACCGGCGCCAGCAGAGCCAGGGGCAGACCGGAAACCAACCAGTGCGCCAGAACCTTGCCGGTCACCGCCAGACCCAGCGGATGCGGTGCCAGGGCCAGTTGTTCGAGGGTGCCGTCGCGGTGGTCGTCGGCGAACAAGCGTGGTAAGGACAACATCGTCGCCAGCAGCGCCGCCACCCACAATACGCCGGGGGCCAGCTTGCGCAGCAGGTCGGGCTCCGGGCCGACGCCGAGGGGAAACAGACTGACGACAATGATGAAGAAAAACAGTGCCGAAACGATATCGGCCTGACGGCGCATCGCCAGCTTGAGATCGCGGCCGATCACGGCGGTGAGGATTTTCAGCATTCCGCGCCCCTAGCCCAAGCGCAATTCGCGCACGGTACCGGCCGGGATATCGACCAGTTGATGCGTCGTCATCACCGCCAGACCTCCCCGCTGCAGGTGCCCCGAGATGATCCCGGCCAGCCAGGCGACAGCGGCCACGTCGAGCGCGACAAAGGGTTCGTCGAGCACCCACAGCGCCCGCCTTTCCTTGACCAGCCGGGCCAGTGCCACCCGCCGCTTCTGACCTTGCGACAGATATTTGCAGGCCAGGTCCTCGCGCCCGGCAAGACCGACCTGTTCAAGCGCATCAAGGGCATCGTCCTCGGACAAGTCCTCATCAGCCAGACGGGCCGACAACAGCAAATTTTCCAGCGGGGTCAGTTCTTCCTTGATCGCGTTGTGATGGCCGAGGTAGCACAACTCGGCCCTGAACTCATCCGCTTGCGCCTGAATGTCCCGCCCCCGCCACAGGATGCGCCCGGCCTCGGGCGGCAGCAGGCCGATCAGCATGCGCAGCAAGCTGGTCTTGCCGGCCCCGTTACGCCCCTGCAGATAGAGCAGTTCGCCGCCGTCGAGATGGAATCCGACCTCGGCAAACAGGCGGCGCTCGCCGCGCACGCAGGCCAGTTGTTCAGCGGCGAGCATCGGCAGGGAAGAAGAAAGGTTCAAGGAGCATGGCGCGGCAGATTATGAACGCGCAAGTTTAGCGGCAGATTGATGATCATCAAACTAGCAGAGGCGAAAAAGGGGGATTGCTCCCCCTCGGGATCAGCCTGTGTCCTGAGGACTCCCCGGCGATCACTCATTTGCGCTCAAACGGGGTCGGACGCGGCGTGACATCAGCCGACGGCGGACTGCCAGCCTGATCGCAGATCGCCAACCCAGCCAGCCGGATGCGGCCCGAATTGGCGCAAGGGATTGGAGAGGGAAAGCCTGGAAAATAAGGCTGGGACACGGTCGACCGTGAACAACCGGCTTTTTTACAGTCACTCCCACCGCACCATGCGTGCACATCCCCTTGCGCCACTGACCGGACAGGGCATCCGCTCAGCGCCGCCCCCCGAGGATGGAACCCAGCACACCGCGCAGAATCTGCTTGCCCAACTCCCGTCCAACTGTTCCGGCAATACCGCGCACGGCGCTTTTGGCAGCGGCCTCCAGCACCCCTTCCCGACGGCCACCGCGCGGCCCGGTGCTGCCACCGAGCAGTTCCCCCAAGCCGCCCAACAAGCCACCGCCACTCGCGGCGGTGGACTGCGCCTCCGCCGGGTGTTGCACCGGCGCAGTTGCGGACGTGGGTCGCTTGCCTGCGGGACGCCCTGCCGGAGCCGCTGGCGGCGGAATCGCGCCGGGACGGACAGCCGCGTTGGCCGGCGCAGCCGCCGGCAGCCCCTTGAGAATCTCGTAAGCCGACTCGCGATCAATCGCCTGCCCGTAGCGCTCTTGTAGTGGCGAGCCCTGGATCAGCGTCTGCCGTTCGGCTGGGGTGAGCGGTCCCAGCCGCGACGCCGGCGGAAAAATCAGGCCGCGCTCGACCATGTTGGGACGCCCCTGTTCGTCAAGACAGGAAATCAGGGCCTCGCCCACGCCCAGCTCGGTAATCGCCGTCGCCGCATCAAATGCCGGATTGGCGCGCATGGTTTGTGCCGCTGCCTGCACGGCCTTCTGGTCACGCGGGGTAAAGGCCCGCAAAGCATGCTGCACCCGGTTGCCCAGTTGCCCCAGAATTTTGTCCGGCACATCCAGCGGATTCTGGGTCACGAAAAATACTCCAACCCCCTTCGAACGGATCAGCCGGACCACTTGCTCGACTTTGTCGATCAGCGCCTGCGGCGCATCAGCAAACAACAGATGGGCTTCGTCGAAAAAGAAAACCAGCTTGGGCTGGTCGAGATCGCCGGCTTCCGGCAATTGCTCGAACAACTCGGCCAGCAACCAGAGCAGGAAGGTCGAATACAAGGCCGGCGTGTGAATCAGCTTCTCGGCAGCCAGGATATTGACCACACCACGGCCATTCTCATCGCACAACATCAAATCGTGGATATCGAGCATCGGCTCGCCGAAGAAGCAATCGCCCCCCTGCTCTTCGAGCGTCAAGAGCCCTCGCTGGATGGCTCCAATCGAGGCCGCCGACACATTGCCGTATTCGGTTTTGTAATCCTTGGCATGGTCGCCGACATGCTGGACCATCGCCCGCAAGTCCTTGAGGTCGAGCAGCAGCAAGCCCTCATCGTCGGCAATGCGGAAGACCAATTGCAACACCCCGGTCTGGGTCTCGTTCAGCCCCAGGAGACGAGCCAACAGCAGAGGCCCCAGATCCGAGATGGTGGCCCGCACCGGCACGCCCTGTTCGCCGAAAACATCCCAGAAAGCCACCGGATTGGCAAACGGCTGAAAGCCCTCCAGACCAAGCTCCTTGACCCGTTGCTGCAGGCGGGGGGTCAGCGTGCCCGCCGCACCGATTCCGGAAAGGTCGCCTTTGACGTCAGCCATGAACACCGGGATTCCGGCATACGACAAGCGTTCAGCCAAGGATTGCAGGGTCACCGTTTTGCCGGTGCCGGTGGCGCCGGTCACCAAGCCGTGACGATTGGTCATGCGCGGCAGCAAGGCCGGATAACCGCTGGCTGACTTGGCAAGGTACAAGGGATCACTCATTGTTCGGGCTCATCAGGAAAAAGGGCTGCCGGGAAAACCCGGCAGCCCTGATTTTTACCTGCTTTGGCATCAGCCGCCAAGCAGCATGCCGCGAATTACTTGCCGCCGATCACGCCTGCTTCGTTGGCGGCAGTGTTGTTCTTGCCGACAGCAACGGCGGTAGCGTTCTTCTGTGAAGCCTTGATATTGGTGTTGCCCTGAATCTGGGTGCCGCCCTTGATCGCGCCAGTAGTGTTCTTGGCGGTATTGCCCTCGCCGACGGCAACAGCGGTCACATTTTTGTTTTCAGCAGCAATATTGGTATTGCCCTGAATCTGAACGCCCTGGGCATTCGGGGAGGACATCGCTCCCTTCGGGCCAGCCTGGGAAGCCTGACCGAAAGCAGCGGTAGAAATCACGGCAGTCGCGAGTGCGGCAACAGCGAATTGAATGCGCATTGTATATCTCCTTGTTTTGTTAAGAATATTTCTTTGCCCAGAGGGCCGTGAATTACTTGCCGCCGATCACGCCAGCTTCGTTGGCAGCGGTATTGTTCTTGCCGACGGCAACAGCGGTGGCGTTCTTCTGCGAAGCCTTGATATTGGTGTTGCCCTGAATCTGGGTACCACCCTTGATTGCACCGGTGGTGTTCTTGGCTTCGTTACCCTCGCCAACCGCAACCGCCGTGACGTTCTTGTTCTCGGCCGCGATGTTGGTGTTGCCTTGGATCTGGACACCCTGCGGATTGGAGGAACGTTGAGCCTGCTGGGCGAAGACCGGGGAAGCAACAACAGCGGCGGCAATCATCAGAGAAATCAGACGCATGGGATATGTCTCCTGTAACAGTTGAATGGGTACTACGGACGTAGATTGGAACCGAATCAGCCGGTCACAACCTTGAAAACAACGCGACGATTCTTTGGGTCACGAGCATCGAGACTTCTTAGCGGGTCGCTGGACCCCTTGCCTACCGGAACCAGGCGCTTGCGGTCGATACCACTCCGCGAGGTCAGGAAATTGATCACCGATTCAGCCCGCTCACGCGACAGCATGAGGTTTCGGTCGTAATTCCCGCTGGCATCCGTATGTCCTTCGACAATAATGCAGCGCTCGTTCAGCGCCAGTGATTTGGCAATCAGGTTCAGCGTGCTCTCCGAGGCGGGGGAAATGACCGCACTCCCGACATTGAACTGAATCGGAAAATCAACACCGGTCGACCGCACATCCGGCGGCAAGCCGAAGCAATCCCTTGCCGCCATCGGTGCCGCAGCCACGGGCGCAGGCGCCTCCATACCTGCCGGCTGATTATCAAAAACAATTGCCCGGGTCCGAGCCTTGGGCTTGACCATTCCCGGTTCAGAGGGTGCATTCATCGCCCGCTCCAACTCCTTGAGCTTTTCTTCCTCGGTCGAAGCATTCACCGCACCGAGCACACCGAACATCAATGCCGCTGCGATACAAGATTTGGCAATCTGCTTTTTTTTCTGGCTGAACATAGCTTTTCTTACCTGCAAACGTTGATCACTTCTTTCGTCGTCACGACGATATCTTTGGGCTGACGCCCCCCCTGTCCGGCTTGCGCGGTACCGACATTGACGTTGCAATCACCGTTACGCCGACTGCCGACATTCACCACCCGTTTTTCCTGTGTCGGAGTGTTCTGACCCTTTTGTTGCTCGGACCAGCGCTTGGCCATGGCGTTATTGACCTTGGTCTGCCCGGATGCGCCCAAGCCCTGTACTGCCTGCACGCTGAAAGGCAGGATTAGCAAGGCGAACAACAGCCCGGAAATACGCTTACTTGCACTCATTGCTGACAATCCCTCCAATATTGGTACATGCCTTTTTGTTACGCCCTCCGGCAATCGTGGTCACGTTGGCTGCCGAAACGCTGATTCTGGTATTGCTTTTGACATCCCCTTGAATCACGCCAACACGATTTTTGGCTACCGTATTTTCACCAGTAGCGACAGCCGTCATGTTGTTGGTGGATGCCGTGATTTCGGTATTGCCCTGAACCCTGGTCCGCTGGCTGGTTTGTGCCTGCGCATGACCCAACAAAAGGCTCAGCAAACAACCGACGATTAGAGCTTTTTTCATTGAATATACCCCGCTTGGGTCAGCGGTAGACGTGTCGGAGGACGCCCCTTTCTGAAAGCATCCCGCATTGAATTCAACTCCGCTTCAGTGACACCCAGCTTGCGTGCGCTGAATGACTTGGGGTCCGGAGTGAACATCAGGTAGGCCTGCATTTCGTTGATAACCAGTTCCTCGTTCTGTACCGCGTAGTTAAAGCCAGCAAGAAAGCGCCGGAATTGCTCACGCTGCTCCTCGCCAAGGGTTTCGTACCAGAAGCGCTGACAATATTTGGCATAGTGGCTGTTTGAGTAGTACTCGCCGTGCGCCATTTCATGCAGGAGAATGGCAAAACGCGCATCGTCGGAAATCATCGGCTCGTTGTTTTTCCGACTCTGAACCTGCGGCACGGACAGAATCACTACTTCAGGTCGCAAGCCCTGGTAAAACCCACGCCACAACCGCATCATTCCTTGCTCGATCAGAAAATCACGCACGGTCAATTCATCCGGGTTCAGCTCAACCCTGTCACGCAAGGCATAATTGAAAAACTGAACCAGTTCCGACACCAGAACATCGTGACCGAAAGCAAAATCGGCCTGAGTCCTGCGGGCTGCCTCGACATGACGACTCAGTTCAATATCCGTCAAAACTCTCGGATAAGGCTCGGTAAACTGCTGCTCGGTAAACTGAGTGATCCGATTAAAGCTACGCCCCTGGTAACTCAACCCAGGGAAATCAAATACATAAATATTTGGATTATCCGAATACTGCCAGACGGCCAGATTATCACTGCGCGCCCTCAGGATTTGCTGAAAGTCGCCTGAAAAGAAATCCAGCGACCAAGCTGCATTGCTCAACATCAGCAAAACCGCCATGCACCAGCGACGACCATCTTTCAAAACACCCCAGCCCGCCCCCATACAGCCTCCGCTTCTACATTAGCGCTTGTAATAATCCAGGCGATACGCATGCGCCCGTGACAAATTGGTCCTGACATCCTGCTGGCGCGGGTTGCCAGAAATACCGACACTGCCTGCCGGCAGCGGATAAACCAGCATTGCACCACTGCGTGGGTCACCTTGCCGGTTCAATCTCCAAGCATGACTCCGCTGTATCTGATACCCGGTCTCGGTTTGAGCATAGCCTGGATAAACGACAATACCCGGCATCCTTCTCGCCGTACTGGAGGGGGACACAACCGCATAATCGATGACGATACCGGCTTGTGCCGAACCGAACAGCAGCATCAGTACGCATCCCCAAGCCCAACGCAAGGATGTCCAGCAGCTATTTTTGCTCGACAGCGACATTACCGTCACTCCCCCACAGAATCCGATAGGTCTTTCCGGTTTTCTTCGAAACATGAGAGGTTTTCCCACGAGGAATTTTCTGGCCATCAATGAAGACATTTCCGTTGATCACCGCAACCCCATCCATTTCGACATCTGCTTCAAGGTCACCTGCCACATTCGTTGCGACAGCCCCTTTGCCCACCTGGACCCGAACATTCCCTCCCGAGACGTCAACGTTCCCCTGCGCTTCCACCATGCAACAACACATGGCCCCCATCAGCAGCACGGATAAACGATACAGAGTAATCATCATGCAAGCCCGGAAAGTCAGAAAACCAACATCACACCAACACTATAGTAATAGCAACGCTCAGGGAAACCCCTAGGTTGACAGGGGTGAATATTTATTTACACCTCACCTTGATCTGATTTCCCTGACGCACCAGATAAACTATTGCACCAGAAGCGGTGTCGTCACCAATCCGCCCCGAAACATTGTCAACTTCATGACAAGGAACAATTGGAATACCATCCCGACCAACGTTGCTGAGATCAATATCGCGGATATTTCCTGTTCCGGTATAGGCCTTGGCACGTCCCCGCAAATCGCTTGAAACAGTCCCCGGATCAGCTGGCATGGTCACCACCGGCGACGGTGTCCCGCTGCCCTGCTGATACGTTCTGGCCTTGGCGCGGCCTTCATAGGCTCGCTCCTCGGCGGGAGCCCCTCCGCGCGGCGACAGGAACCCTGGCTCAAGGTCTTCCGGACCAATCACCGGCACGCTGGAAGAATCCCTGACGTAGCCCCCGGCCTGCTCACGCTGGCCACGAGCAGTAGCTCCCTTCGAAGCTGCAGGACGCTCAGGCCCAACAATCAACTCGGCAAGAAGCAAGTTTTCGGCAACGCAAGCCGATGACAAAGACAACATCAATGCCATATACATACCGAACCTAATACAGGCTCTAGACATACCTTCCTCCTCGCCCGGGAAGTACTCAGCGACTCACCGTAATATCGAGATAGCTTGCAACCAGGCCCGGATTGCTCTGCCGGTAGGCATTGATCACTTCATCCAAGGATTTGACAGGCAAGGGAGTCAGGTCCCTGGTCCCCTTAAAACCCTGCGGAACAACTACTTCACGGTCAGCTCCCAGGCAGGCAACCCGCTCACGGCCTGGCTGGTCAAAGCGGATTTTAAACCCACCGGAAGGCAACCGGATCAGGCTCCCCGAGCGCAGCACCGGATTACCGAAAAACTGGTTCGGAAAAATGCGTGCGACCTGTCGATTGATATCCTCGTAATAACAATAAACGGCACCATCCCCTGACAGCGACAAAGACATATTCAGGAACTCCCCCAGCTTGTAGCTTGGCCGGGAACCACGGTCACTTTCCAGATTGATCCTGAACGGTGCGCTAGGAACTACGGCCTGCGTTACTGCAACAGCGGGAGCTGCCACTGCTGCAGCGGGAGCTACGGTACCGACCGGGCGAGCGGGTGGAGTTGTTGGCAGCGCAGCCAGTGAATTCTGAACGTCATCAAGAAGGCTCGCATACAGTTCAAAATTAACCCGTCCATCAGCAATCAAATTGGTTTTCGCCTGATACTCAAGAATCGCCTCCTTGAGAGACTCATTCATCTTTCCATCAATCGGGCCTTTGTAGCGATTCATCGTTCCTCCCAGCTTGCGCTGAACGAACATGATCCGCTCGCTTTCCTTGAGAGTCTCGTAGGTTTCCAGTGCCTGCTCACGAATGACTGGATTGGTCACATCAGCATCAAGACAACGCCAATACGGGACCTGGGTAAATTTTCCGAGCGTCTCAATCAGGCCAAGTTCCAGCAATGCCCGCGTAGTCGCCCCCAAACCTTCTGAGCGGCTGAAATCGAGGTTGAAAGAAAAACCGATCTTGCCGAGTTTTCCACCCGCCTCTGCCGACTTCCCGCTCTTGACGATGACCATGGTGTTGGCCGTGCTGGTTTGAGCGAGAATTTTGCGGGAAGCAGCGTCGCCGACGCTCATATCCATGGCGATCACATCATAGGAAACATCTTTCGATGCACCAAAGTCGAAGAACGCGGCCGCAAAACCAAAGCCTTGATTTTTTCTGATCGTATTGTCGTCCATTTGGGTGATTGAGCCGCGGATATAGTAGTCCGGGACTTTCATCGCTGCGTCACCCTTCCGTGCAAACAACTGGCCCAAGTCGTCCCCTAGGCTATGGAAGTCGATAAACTCAAATGCATTGCTCTTGACCGTCATTTTGGCCACGGCAGTAATCAGCATTTCCTTTGTCCCGGTCCTCACCTTGCCTGTTTCGTCAGGGATGCCAGTAGAGGTCACGACGATACCGCTCTTGCCATACGCCAGGAAAAGCTCGTCCATGCAGCGCAGAGCCTGAGAAAAATTGGTCACTGTTTTGATCGCGGGGGTTTTGGGTCCGGACTCGACCTGTACTTTTGCTGCCGGATCACTCCATGTTGAAAAATCCCCCTGGGCCCCTGCGTAACCCGTGCCGAACAGGATAGTTGCGGACGCCAGCCCGCGAATCAGTTTAGACATACCGCCCCCTTTAACCAATCGATATCGCTTGCCGCCATTTTAATTTTATTGCGGCCACCACTTCGTTATGAACACTATTCCTAACCCGATAGTTCCGCAAGCATGCATATCACTCAAGGACCATGGAGCCCAAGGCACTGACGCGGCGCGATCTTGGAAAAAAATGATGACCGCCTGCAAAAACCATTGATTCTATTACCTTTCGCATATTTCAACGTCATTAACAATTGATTACGATAGGAGACATCTTTTTTCGGGAGAATGTCATGCCAAGAATCCGCCGCCAGTCTGGATCCGGACCGCATGACCCGGGTCAAGGAGGAAGCAATCCCGGTCAGCCGGTATCCCCCGGAGTATACGCAGCAGCAGTTCGCTATCAGGATGGGCGAAAAGACTTCTTCCACGTGAAAAATGCAACCAGCGTAGCCGATGCTAGACAGGTAGTGATGGACTCCCTGCTGAATATCCGCACACTGCTGATATCCCCTCGCAACCAGCGGGATTAAGCCGCTCAATCTGAACATTTGATTGATTACCTTGCCTAATCTCACTGCTCAATTGGCGCGAGTAAGCTAAACTAGCGCCCCTGTTCAGGAGATAGTCATGGCCGGCATCGACGCCAACACGCCAATCCCTTGTGCGATTACCTTGCACCAAAAATCCAGGCAACTTGAGTTGGAATACGCGGATGGCCCGTGCTACCGACTCGATTTCGAGTTCCTGCGGGTTTTCACGCCCTCCGCAGAAGCCCGTGGCCATGGGCCAGGGCAGGAGGTTTTGCAAACTGGCAAGCGCCAGGTGACGATCGAGAGGATCGAGCCAGTAGGTACTTACGCACTTCGTCTGGTTTACTCCGATGGGCACGACAGTGGCCTTTACTCGTGGGACTTACTGCACAATCTCGCAGTTCATCAACCCGAACTGTGGCAAGAGTATTTAACACAACTTGAGCGGGCGGGCTTGTCTCGCGACATCGATACCACCTCGCAGCCTGCAACCTCGGGCGGCTGCGGTCAACATCATTGAGCCATGAAAAACGAATCCACCCATTTCGGCTACGAAACAGTTCCGGAACACGAAAAGGCAAGGCGGGTTGCCGACGTCTTCGACTCTGTTGCCAATCGCTACGACCTGATGAATGATCTGATGTCGGGAGGGCTGCATCGTTACTGGAAAGCCTTCACGATTCAACGCAGCGGTGTTCGTGAAGGCTCGCGGGTACTCGATGTAGCAGGCGGCACCGGGGACTTGTCCCTGGCATTTGCCAAGCGGGTAGGCAAGAGCGGGCAGGTTTGGCTCACCGACATCAATAACGCAATGCTCACTCGCGGGCGCGACCGCTTGCTGGACAAGGGTCATGTTGTGCCGGTTGCGCAATGCGACGCAGAAAAACTGCCGTTCCCAGACGATTGGTTTGACTGCGTCACCGTGGCCTTTGGTCTGCGCAACATGACCCACAAGGATGCCGCGCTGGCCGAGATGCAACGAGTGCTGCGACCCGGCGGGCGTTTACTGGTTTTGGAGTTCTCAAAAGTCTGGGCGCCTTTGGCCCCGGCTTATGACTTCTATTCTTTTCAGGTGATTCCCCGGGTAGGCCAGCTGGTCACCGGGGATTCGGATAGTTATCGCTACCTGTCCGAATCGATCCGCGTCCATCCCAGCCAGGACGAACTGAAGGCGATGATGGAGAAGGCCGGGCTGGAACAGGTTGAATATTTCAATCTTGCGATGGGCGTTGTCGCCTTGCACCGTGGGTACAAATTTTAATCAGCAGGCAGAGCGAACAATCGATGCTTCTTCAATTGCTGATCCCACTCCTCAACCATGCTGTTGGCAAACAAAATTGGGCAATTGAACGCTTAGCCAAGCATGCCGGGAAGCAATGTCTGATCACCTTTGCCCAGATTCAGCTGCGCATTCAGGTCTCCGACGACGGCATGCTGACACCTGGCAAGGTAAACGAGTCGTCCCCGGCAGTTAGAATCAGTCTTCCCGGCGATGCCCCTCTGCGGCTGATTATCCAGCCGGAAAGCATTTTTTCTGCGACTCACATCGAAGGTAATGTTGATTTCGCGGAAGACCTGAATTTTGTTTTCCGGAATCTCGAGTTCGACGTCGAAGGCGAAATTGCCAAACTCATTGGCGACATCCCAGCTCGGCGTATTGGGCGCGCTTGCACAGCGGCCCAGCTGCATTTGCGCGAGGCTGCCAAACGCAATTGGGCAAACACTCGCGAATATGCAGTCACTGAAGCCGGACATTTGCTCGGAGCCGAGCGAAGCAGGGAATTCACGGCAGAAGTCAGCTTGCTGAGGGATGATCTGGCGCGTTTGGAAAAACGGATCGGACGACTCTGAGCGAGCTTCTTCTGCCAGGGCAATTCGACTGAGGAATAAAAAAAGGCAACCCGCAGGTTGCCTTTTTCAATATCGCGACACTCAGTGCGTGCGCTTGCGCAAACGCTGAATGGTCTGCAACTGGGCAATAGCCTGCGCCAGTTCTGCTTCAGCGGCAGCGTAATCCATTTCAGCCTGGCGATTGGCCAGAGCCTCTTCGGCACGCTTCTTGGCTTCCATGGCCTTGGCTTCGTCCAGATCATGGGCCCGGATGGCGGTATCCGCCAAAACGGTCACCATGTCAGGCTGGACTTCCAGCATGCCACCGGAGACATACACCAGTTCAAACTCGTCCTGATCCGGCACCTTCAAACGAATGGTGCCGGGCTTGATACGGGTCAGAAGCGGGGTGTGCTTCGGCAGGATGCCAAGCTCCCCGGCTTCGCCGGGGAACACCGCGATTTCGACGAGGCCGGAGAAGATCGACTCTTCGGCGCTGACGACATCACAATGAACAGTCATAACCATTGCTGGCTCCTATGCGGACTCTGCATTACTGCAGGGTCTTCGCCTTTTCGATAACTTCCTCGATGCCGCCAACCATGTAGAAGGCCTGCTCGGGCAGGTGGTCGTATTCGCCGGCGCAGATGCCCTTGAAGCCCTTGATGGTTTCCTTGAGCGGAACAAACTTGCCAGGGGAGCCGGTAAAGACTTCAGCGACGTGGAACGGCTGCGACAGGAAACGCTGAATCTTACGCGCACGGGAAACGGCCAGCTTGTCTTCAGGTGACAGTTCGTCCATACCCAGAATCGCGATGATGTCACGCAGTTCCTTGTAGCGCTGCAGCGTCATCTGCACGGCACGGGCAACCGAGTAGTGCTCTTCACCAACGATCTGCGGATCGAGCTGGCGGGAGGTGGAGTCGAGCGGATCGACAGCCGGGTAGATACCCAGCGAGGCGATGTCACGCGACAGCACGACCGTGGAGTCGAGGTGCAGGAAGGTGGTGGCAGGCGACGGGTCGGTCAAGTCATCAGCAGGCACGTAAACGGCCTGGATGGAGGTGATCGAACCAACTTTGGTCGAGGTGATACGCTCTTGCAGACGGCCCATTTCTTCAGCCAGCGTCGGCTGGTAGCCCACGGCGGAAGGCATACGGCCCAGCAGCGCGGACACTTCGGTACCGGCCAGGGTGTAACGATAGATGTTATCGACGAAGAACAGGATGTCACGGCCATCGTCACGGAAACGCTCGGCCATGGTCAGGCCGGTCAGCGCAACGCGCAGACGGTTGCCCGGAGGTTCGTTCATCTGACCGAACACCATCGCCACCTTGTCGAGAACGTTGGAGTCCTTCATTTCGTGGTAGAAGTCGTTACCTTCACGGGTACGCTCGCCCACGCCAGCAAACACGGACAGGCCGGAGTGCTGCTTTGCGATGTTGTTGATCAGTTCCATCATGTTGACGGTCTTGCCGACGCCGGCGCCACCGAACAGACCAACCTTGCCGCCCTTGGCGAACGGGCAGATCAGGTCGATAACCTTGATGCCGGTTTCCAGCAGATCGACGGACGACGACAGTTCGTCGAACTTCGGAGCGGGCTGGTGAATTTCACGCAGCTCGTTGCTGTCAATCGGGCCAGCTTCGTCGATCGGACGGCCAAGCACGTCCATGATGCGACCCAGCGTACCCATACCGACCGGCACGGAAATGCCAGCGCCGGTATTGTTGACCTTCATCCCACGGCGCAGGCCGTCGGACGAACCCATGGCGATGGTCCGAACGACACCGTCACCCAGCTGCTGCTGAACCTCAAAGGTCAGGCCGTCTTCGGCCATGCCATTGGATTCGGAAGCATCCAGTTTCAGAGCGTCGTAGACCTTCGGCATGGCATCGCGCGGGAAGTGGATGTCCACAACGGCGCCGATACATTGAACGATGGTACCTTGACTCATATTCAAATCCCCAATAATTAAAAGCTTCGCGCTTGCGTCAGACGGCTGCGGCGCCGCTCACGATTTCCGAAAGTTCCTTCGTAATCGCGGCCTGACGGGCCTTGTTATAGACCAGCTTCAATTCACCGATAACGTTCTTGGCGTTATCGGAGGCAGACTTCATCGCCACCATACGAGCAGACTGCTCGGAGGCCATGTTTTCAGCCACTGCCTGATAAATCAAAGCTTCGACGTAACGGATCAGCAGATCGTCGATAACGGCCTTGGCATCGGGTTCGTAAACATAGTCCCAGCCCGGTTGGTGCGCCGACTTCATGTCTTCGCCCGACAGCGGGAGCAGTTTTTCGAACACCGGCTCCTGCTTCATCGTGTTGATGAAACGGGTATAGCCAATGTAAAGCGCATCAATCTCGCCGTTCATGTAGGCGTCGAGTTGCACCTTGACCGGCCCGATCAGTTTTTCCAGATGCGGCGTATCGCCGAGGGCCGTCACTTGCGAAACGACCTTGGCGCCTGCGCGTTGCATGAAGCCCAAGCCTTTGTTGCCGATGCAGGTTGCCTGAAGCTTTTGGCCCTGGGCGTCGAACTCTTTCATCTTGCTGACCAGAAGGCGCAACAGGTTGGAGTTCAAGCCACCGCACAAGCCCTTGTCGGACGTCACCACGATCACGCCAACATTGGCTTGATCGCGCTTGGTCAGAAACGGATGCTTGTATTCGGTCAGGGCGTGCGACAGGTTAGCTGCAACGCGACGGATTTTCTCACCATAGGGACGGGCAGCACGCATCCGGTCCTGCGCCTTGCGCATTTTGGATGCGGCCACCATTTCCATGGCCTTGGTGATCTTGCGCGTATTTTCAACGCTCTTGATCTTGTTGCGAATTTCCTTACCGCTAGCCATGCAATTCTCCTAGCTGATCAGGCCCAGGTGTTCTTGAAGGCCTGGATACCGGCGGCGAGTGCCTTTTCGGTGTCAGCGCTGAGGTCTGCAGACGACTCCATGGTGTTCATGACGTCGGCACAGTTGGCCTTGAGGTAGCTGATCATCGCCTTTTCGCATTCGAGTGCGCGCTTGACTTCAACATCGTCAAAATAGCCCTTGTCAGCTGCGTACAGCGTGACGGCCATTTCGGAGATGCTCATCGGAGCGTACTGCGGCTGCTTCATCAGCTCGGTGACCAGACGACCACGCTCCAGCTGCTTGCGGGTCGCTTCGTCGAGATCGGAAGCAAACTGGGCGAAGGCAGCGAGTTCGCGGTACTGAGCCAGAGCCAGACGAACACCACCACCGAGCTTCTTGATCAGCTTGGTCTGAGCGGCGCCACCGACGCGGGACACGGAAATACCAGCGTTGATCGCGGGACGGATACCTGCGTTGAAGAGGTCGGTTTCCAGGAAGATCTGACCGTCGGTGATCGAGATCACGTTGGTCGGAACGAAGGCGGAAACGTCGCCAGCCTGGGTTTCAATGACCGGCAAAGCGGTCAGCGAACCAGTCTTGCCCTTGACTTCGCCATTGGTGAACTTCTCAACCCAGTCAGCGGAAACGCGGGCTGCGCGCTCCAGCAGGCGGGAGTGGAGATAGAACACGTCACCCGGATAAGCCTCACGGCCCGGCGGACGGCGCAGCAGCAGGGAAACCTGACGGTAGCCCCAGGCTTGCTTGGTCAAATCGTCATAAATGATCAGTGCGTCTTGACCACGGTCACGGAAATATTCGCCCATCGTGCAGCCGGCGTAGGGAGCCAGATACTGCAGCGCAGCCGACTCGGAAGCCGAAGCAGCGACGATGACCGTGTATTCCAGAGCGCCATGCTCTTCGAGCTTGCGCACGACGTTGGCGATGGTGGAAGCCTTCTGGCCGACAGCAACATAAACGCAGAACAGGTTCTTGCCCTTCTGGTTGATGATTGCATCGACAGCAACAGCAGTCTTGCCGGTCTGACGGTCACCGATGATCAGCTCACGCTGACCACGGCCGACCGGAACCATGGAGTCCACACACTTCAGACCGGTTTGCACCGGCTGGGAAACGGACTGACGCCAGATCACGCCCGGAGCAACCTTTTCCAGCTTGTCGGTTACCTTGGCGTTGATCGGACCCTTGCCGTCGATCGGCTGGCCCAGAGTGTTGACAACACGACCCAGCAGTTCGGGACCAACCGGCACTTCCAGAATGCGACCGGTGGTCTTGACCACGTCGCCTTCGGAAATGTGATTGTATTCGCCGAGAATAACGGCGCCGACAGAGTCACGTTCGAGGTTGAGCGCCATACCAATGGTGTTGCCGGGGAATTCCAGCATTTCACCTTGCATGACGTCCTGCAAGCCATGCACGCGGCAGATACCGTCGGTGACGGAAACCACGGTGCCCTGCGTGCGCACTTCCGATGCGCCTTGCAGGTTCTGGATCTTGCTCTTGATCAGTTCAGAAATTTCGGAAGGATTCAACTGCATGAAATTCTCCTAGTTGTTCAGCGCCACGGCCATCGCATCAAGCTTGCCGCGGACTGAAGCATCCAGCACCTGGTCACCGACGGCGACGCGCACACCACCGATCAGCGCGGGGTCAACCACGACACGACCGGTCAGACGGGTATTGAAGCGGCCTTCGAGCTGCTGCAGCAAGGCGGCCACCTGGGTGTCGTCGATGGGAAATGCGGAGTACACCACCGCCTCCCTGACCCCTTCTTCCTGGCTCTTGGCCAGTTCGAAAAGCCGGGAAACCTCCGGCAGGAGTGCGAGACGCCGGTTTTCTGCGAGGGTACGAATGAAGTTGCCGAAAGTGGCATCGTTGTCACCGGACAACGAAATGAACAAATCGGCAACCTGCTCGACGGAGAGTCGGGGATTGCCCATGACCGTAGCCATGTCCCCGTCCTGGGCGATGATGGCCAGGCGCGCGAGGCGCTCGGACCAGAGGCCCTGCGTCCCTGCTTCCTTGGCCATGCGATACACGGCTTCGGCGTAGGGACGAGCGATGGTGACGGATTCAGCCATAAGCTTTACAGATCCTGTTTGATCGTAGCCAGAATATCGGCATGGGCCTGGGCGTTAATCTCGCGGCGCAGGATTTTCTCTGCACCGGAAACAACCAGAACGGACATCTGCTCACGCAGCTGCTCCTTCGCACGCACGGCTTCCTGTTCGATCTCGGCCTTGGCACCGGCGACGATGCGGTCGGCTTCGGCCTTGGCCGCAGCCTTGGCTTCTTCGATCAGTTGAGCAGCGCGTTTTTCTGCGTTGGCGATCAGCTCGGAGGCTTTTTCCTTGCCTTCACGGAGAGCTTCCGTGGAACGCTTGGTAGCCAGTTCGAGGTCTTGCTTGCCGCGCTCGGCAGCAGCCAGTCCATCCGCGATCTTCTTCGCACGCTCGTCGAGCGCCTTCACAATGGGCGGCCACACGAATTGCATCGTGAACCACGCCAGAATGAAGAACACAACGAGCTGTGCAAACAACGTTGCGTTCAGATTCACGGTTTAATTCCTCTTAAAAGGTTGATCGATCAGAGGAGAATTAAACCAGCTTGAACGGGTTGGCGAAGGCGAACATCATGGCGATACCAACACCGATCAGGAAGGCGGCGTCGATCAGACCGGCCAGCAGGAACATCTTGGTCTGCAGGGCGTTCATCAGTTCGGGCTGGCGGGCAGATGCCTCGATGTACTTGCCACCCATCAGGCCGATACCGATACAGGCACCGATAGCACCCAGACCAATGATCAGGCCAGCAGCCAGAGCAACAAAACCGAGAACGTGTTCCATGACAACTCCTTGAAAAGTAAAGGTAAAAACAAAGGTAAAACGAAAACTGCGAAACTACTGCGACTGCTTAGTGCGCTTCGTGAGCCTGACCAATGTAAACCAGGGTCAGCATCATGAAGATGAAGGCCTGCAGCGCAACGATCAGGATGTGGAAAATAGCCCAGATGGAACCGGCAATGACGTGACCGATGAACAGGAACACGCCGGTTGCGGTACCTGCCCAGGCTGCGCCCATCAGCGCGATCAGCATGAAGACCAGCTCGCCGGCGTACATGTTGCCGAACAGTCGCATGCCGTGGGAGACGGTCTTGGCCAGGAATTCGATCATCTGCATCGCGAAATTCACCGGGTAGAGCAGCGGATGGCTGCCGAACGGAGCGGTGAAGAGTTCGTGCATCCAGCCACCGAAACCCTTGATCTTGATGTTGTAGTACAAGCAGACCAGCAGAACGCCAACCGACATCCCCAGGGTGCCGTTGAGATCGGCGGTCGGGACGATCCGCAGGTAAGCGTGGTGATCACCGGTGATTGCTTGCCACAGGTTGGGCAGCACATCCAGCGGCAGGAAGTCCATCGAGTTCATCAGGAAGATCCAGATGAACACGGTCAGCGCCAGCGGGCCGACGAACTTGCGCGACTCGGCGCTGTGAACAATGCTCTTGGCCTGGTCATTGACCATTTCGAGAACGATCTCGACGGCGGCCTGCATGCGCCCGGGAACCCCGGAGGTCACGCTTTTGGCAATGCGCCACATGACGAAAAGACCCAAAACCCCCATCAGAACGGAGAAAAAGACGGTATCGACGTTGATGATGCTGAAGTCGATGATGTCCTTCTGGGCATGACCCGTGCTATTGAAGTGGGTAAGGTGGTGAACGATGTATTCGCCGGCGGTCGGCGCGTTCGCTGCTGCTTCGTGGCCTGCTGTAGACATAGTCAGGATTTCTTCCAAAACGCTATAAAACCTGCATGCAGAACAACCGCAAACCCAACCATCAGGCTGGGCCAGTGCATCTCGGGATACCCCTTGATGGCGATTGCCAATAATCCTATCGTGACCGCGATCTTGAGGAACTCACCAGCGAAAAAATTCGCCACATACGAGGCTCCCGGACGCTTGCTGACCATAGTCAGCCGCAGGACAAACAGCAGATTCGGCACTATTGCAGCGACCGCTGCGATCCCCACCGAAATCAGCCCTCGCTCCCCAACGACCACCCAGGCCCCGATTGCCGCCAGAAGCGCCGCACCAAATTGCAGATAAATTGCCTTGAACATGGTGCCTTGCAATCGCCAAGCCTGTTGTGTCACAGCCTTAAATTATATAAGACTCAAGCGACTTAAGTCAATGTAAGTTACGGGTTTTCCGCAATGCAAAAAAATGGAAAACCCGTTAACACAAGCCCACCGGAAAAGAAACTCTGCAGCGCACCAAATCAGCGCATCCGCGTCAGAATCCCGTCGAGCTGATCGAGACTGCCAAATTCGATGGTGATCTTGCCCGCACCCTTTTTGTTACTGCGGATTTCCACTGCAGCCCCGAACGAATCCGACAATTCCTCCTGCAACCGCAGGATGTCACGGTCAACTGGCTGAGCCGCCGGTTTTTTCGGCGGCGTCAGCAGGTGCTGCACCAAGCGCTCGACTTCGCGCACCGACAACGCCTTTTGCACCGCCCGCTGCGCGACGGCAACCTGCTGCCCGGCATTGAGTGGCAACAGCGCACGGGCATGACCCATGTCCAGCTTGCCAGCCATCACCAGCTCCTGCACCGGCGCACTCAATTGCAGCAGCCGCAGCAGGTTGGACGCTGCCGGACGCGAACGGCCGACGGCATCGGCGGCTTCCTGATGGGTCAGCCCGAATTCATCGATCAGGCGCTGCAAGCCGAGCGCCTCTTCCAGCGGATTGAGATTTTCGCGCTGGATATTCTCGATCAGCGCCATTGCCAGCGCCTGCTCGTCGGGAATGTCGCGAATCAGCACCGGCACTTCGCTCAGGCCGGCGATCTGCGACGCCCGCCAGCGGCGCTCACCGGCCACGATCTCGTAGCGCTCGGCACCCGGCGTCGACTCAATCGCCCGGACCAGGATCGGCTGGACGATGCCCTGCGCCTTGATCGACGCTGCCAGTTCAGCCAGCGAGGTTTCGTCCATCTGCGTCCGTGGCTGATACTTGCCCGGCCGCAGACGCTCCACCGGCAGGCTGCGCTGCTCGTCGCCGCCGCTGCGATCACTGCCCGCCAGCAGCGCATCCAGTCCGCGCCCCAAACCCTTCATCTTGATCATTGGCCCAGCCTTTCGAGAATTTCCCTGGCCAGCGCGCTGTAGGCCTGCGCACCCTTGGAGCCCTTGTCGAAAGCCAGTACCGGCTTGCCATAAGAGGGCGCCTCGGCCAGCCGCACATTGCGCGGCACGATGGTTTTGTACACCTTGTTGCCGAAGTGACTCTCCAGCTCGCTTGAAACCTGCTGGGTCAGCGTGCTCTGCGGATTGAACATGGTCCGCAACAGCCCCTCGACCTCAAGACGCGGATTGAGGTGATGCCGGACCTTGCGCAGGGTTTCGACCAGATCGGACAGCCCCTCCAGTGCGTAGTACTCGCACTGCATCGGGATCAGCACCGAATCGGCCGCAACCAGCGCGTTGACCGTGAGCATGTTGAGCGCCGGCGGGCAGTCGATCAGCACGAAATCGTAGTGTTCGCGATTGGCATGCAGCGCATTCTTGAGCCGGAATTCGCGCTGCTCGAGTTCAACCAGTTCGACCTCGGCACCGGCCAGCTCGCGGTTGGCCGGCAGCACGTCGAAAGCGAACGGCGTCTGCCAGCAGACCTCTTCCAGCGTCGCGGCACCGATCAACAGCTGGTAAACCGTCGGCAACGCTTCCTTCTTGGTGATTCCGGCGCCGGTCGTCGCATTGCCCTGCGGATCCATGTCGATCAGCAGCACGCGCTTGCCTTCGGCGCCGAGCGAGGCCGCCAGGTTGACGGCGGTGGTGGTCTTGCCGACACCGCCTTTTTGATTGGTGATCGCCAGTACTTTCATGTGCCCGCCTTCAGGATGATCAGATGTCTTTCGGCATCGAGGCCGGGTACGGACAAGGGAATGATGGACTCGACCACGATATCGGTCGGCAAAGCTGCGATTTCGGCATCCGGGCGCACGCCCTTCATTGCCAGCCAGCGCCCGCCCGGCGCCAGCAGGTGACGGGTCAACTCGACAAACAGGCTCAGTTCGGCAAAGGCGCGCGAACTGATCTGTGCATATTGCCCAGGCAATTCCTCGACCCGGGCATGGTTGACCGTAACATTCTTCAAGCCGAGCTGGATCGCCGCCTGCTGCAGAAAGGTCGCCTTCTTCTGCACGGTATCGACCATCCGCACCGCCAGTTCCGGCCGGACAATCGCCAGCGGAATGCCGGGCAGGCCGCCGCCGGAGCCGACATCAAGCAGCGGCTCGGGGCCGACGTGCGGCAGGATCGCCAGCGAATCGAGCAGGTGATGCGACAGCGCCTGCTGCGGATCGCGCAAGGCGGTCAGGTTGTAAGTCTTGTTCCACTTCAGCAATAGGTCGCGGAAGGCCAGCAGCTGCGCCTGCGTCGCCGGCGAAAGTTCCAGGCCCAGCTCGGCGAGCCCGGAAGAAAGAGTCAGTTCGCTCATGCGCCAGCCTTTGCCCCGGAACTTGCGCCATGGCGCTTGAGATGGATCAGCAACAAGGAAATCGCCGCCGGCGTCACCCCCTGGATGCGCGACGCCTGGCCTATGGTCTGCGGCCGGTGCAGGGTCAGCTTTTGCTTGACCTCGTTCGACAGCCCGGCGACGGTTGCATAGTCGAGGTCCGCCGGCAGCACGGTGTTTTCCAGCGTCGCCGCCCGCGCCACTTCGTCGGCCTGACGGTCGATATAACCCTGGTACTTGGCGGAAATTTCCAGCTGCTCGACTACCGCATCGTCGATTTCCGGGAATTCTTCGGGTTGACCGTGAATCTTGAGCGTCACCAGCTCGCGGTAGCCGACCTCCGGCCGGCGCAGCAGCTCGAACAGATTGTATTCGTGCTCGATGCCCTTGCCGAGCACCCGCTCACAATCCTCGGCCGCGACGATCTTGGGATTGATCCAGGTGGTCTTCAAACGCTCCTGTTCGGCGGCAATCGCATCACGTTTGCGACAGAAGGCCGCCCAACGCACATCGTCGACCAGCCCCAGCTCGCGCCCGACTTCGGTCAGGCGCAGGTCGGCGTTGTCCTCGCGCAGGCTCAAGCGGTATTCGGCGCGGCTGGTGAACATCCGGTAAGGGTCGGAGACGCCGCGCGTGATCAGGTCGTCGACCAGCACGCCGAGATAGGCCTCGTTGCGCTTCGGGCACCAACCCGCCTCGCTGCGCACGTAGCGCACCGCATTCAGGCCGGCGAGCAGGCCCTGCGCCGCCGCTTCCTCGTAGCCGGTGGTGCCGTTGATCTGGCCGGCAAAGAAGAGGCCGTTGATCGCCTTGGACTCCAGCGTGTCCTTGAGGCCGCGCGGGTCGTAGAAATCGTATTCGATGGCGTAACCGGGGCGCAGGATGTGCACGTTTTCCATGCCCCGGATCGAGCGCACCAGCGCCAGCTGGATGTCGAAAGGCAGGCTGGTCGACACGCCGTTGGGGTAGATCTCGTGCGTGGTCAGACCTTCCGGTTCGAGGAAGACGTTGTGCTTGTCCTTGTCGGCAAAGCGGTGGATCTTGTCCTCGATCGACGGGCAATAACGCGGGCCGACGCCCTCGATGACCCCGGTGTACATCGGCGAGCGGTCCAGCCCGCTACGGATGATGTCGTGGGTCTTCTCGTTGGTCTCGGTGATCCAGCACGGCAACTGCTTTGGATGCTGCGCGGCCTTGCCAAGGAAGGAGAAGACCGGCAGCGGATCGTCCGAGTGCTGCTCTTCCATCACCGAGAAGTCGATGGTCTTGCCGTCCAGACGCGGCGGCGTGCCGGTTTTCAGCCGCCCTTGTGGCAGCTGCAATTCCTTGAGCCGGGCCGCCAGCGACACCGACGGCGGATCGCCCATGCGCCCGCCGGTGTAGTTTTCCAGCCCGACGTGGATCTTGCCGTTGAGGAAGGTGCCGGCGGTGAGCACCACCGCCTCGGCCATGAAACGGATGCCCAGTTGCGTCACCGCGCCGACCACGCGCTCGCCTTCGACGATCAGGTCGTCGCAGGCCTGTGCGAAGATGGTCAAATTGGGCTGATTTTCGAGTCGACCGCGAATCGCCTGCTTGTACAGCACGCGGTCGGCCTGGGCGCGGGTGGCGCGCACCGCCGGGCCTTTCGAGGCGTTGAGGATGCGGAACTGGATGCCGGATTCGTCGGTCGCCGCCGCCATCGCCCCGCCCAGGGCATCGACTTCACGCACCAGGTGGCCCTTGCCGATGCCGCCGATTGACGGGTTGCAACTCATCGCCCCGAGGGTGTCGAGGTTGTGCGTCAACAACAACGTCTGTGCCCCCATCCGCGCAGCCGCCAGCGCGGCCTCGGTACCGGCGTGGCCGCCACCAATCACAATGACATCAAAACGGGTGGGATAAAGCATGGGACGGAGGTTCTCTTTCAGGCATTCCGGGGTCTGCCGCAGTGCAGCACAAGGAGCCGAATTTTACGACAGGGCGCTGAAAAATCGAAGTTTTTACGCAGCTGCCTTTACCTCAAACGGGAACTCAAGTACCTTGGGCCACTGCTTTCCGTTCGGTTCATGACGCATGCCTCACCCCGATAATGACAAGATGCTGGCAGCGCTGCAAAAATCGCTGCACAAAAAGCGCGTACTGATCGTAGACCGTCACCCCGCCGCCCGCGAGTCGCTACGCCTGATGCTCGCCGAACTCGGCATCATCTCGGTCCATGGCGTCGGCACCGCCGCCGAGGTACTGCGCCAGGTGCGCAGCCACCGCTTCGACCTGATCCTCTCCGACTACTACCTCGAAGACGGCCGCGACGCCCAGCAGTTGCTTGAGGAAATGCGCCTGACCCATCTGATTCCGCGCTCGACGGTATACATCGTGGTCACCAGCGAACGCGGCTACAGCAACGTCGTCGCCCTCGCCGAATTGTCACCCGACGACTATCTGCTGCGCCCCTTCACCCCGGACGATCTGCACGGCCGGCTGGTCCGCGCCGCCTATCGCAAGCACCAGCTGCGCCACGTCCTGCAGCACCTGGAACGCAATAACCCGGAAGCGGCGATTGACGCCTGCGACCAATTGGCCGAGCAGGACAGCGACTTTCTCTACGACGCGCTGCGCTACAAAGGCGAATTGCTGCTGCAGATCGGCCGCGCCGAAGAAGCCGAACGCGTCTTCCGCAATGTGATCGCCGCCCGCGAGCAACCCTGGGCCAAGATGGGCCTGGCCCGCGCCCTGCGCGATCAGGGCCAGGCCGACCACGCGACGGCGCTGGCCAGCGAGCTGCTGCGCGACGCGCCGGACTTCCTCGCGGTCAACGATTTTCTGGCAACGACGCTGAGCGAACTCGGCCGCCTCGACACCGCCCAACAAATCCTGCAAGTCGCCGCCGACCGTTCGCCGCACAACACCCGGCGGCAACGCCAGGTCGGCGACCTGGCCAGCCGCAACGGCGACCTGCTCGCCGCCGAGAAGGCCTACGGCGCGGTGCTCGAACGGAGCCGGGGCTCGACCCTGCGCAGCATCGACGACTTCACCAATCTGTCGCGGATTCTGATCGAGCGCGGCGACGTCGAATCGGCCCGGCGCGTGCTTGGCAACTTGCAACGCGAATGGCGCAACGACAAGCAGGCGGAAATGGCAGTACTGATCGGCGAAAGTCTCTGCCTGCACGCCGAAGGCCGCAGCGAACGGGCGGCACCGCTGGTCGAACAGGCGCTCGTCTTGCAGAGCACGCTGGAAAAGGAAAGCCAGCACGTGCTCACCGCCCGCCCGCAATCGCAACGTCTCGCCGTAGACCTCGCCCGCGCCTGCTACGCCAGCGGCCAGGACGCCGCTGCCGACCAGATGATGCGGCGCGTAGCCAGCGAAAACAACGAAGATAGTCACCTGATGGCGCAAATTCGCCGCGTCTTCGAGCAAACCGGCCATCGCGACAGCGGCCGCGACCTGCTCGCGCAGGTGGACAAGGAAATGGTCGTACTCAACAACCGTGGCATCATCGCCGCCCGCAGCGGCAACCTGCGCGGTGCGGTCGAACTGCTGATGCAGGCGGCCGACGAAGCCCCCAACCTGCAGTTCCTGCTCAACGCCGCCAAGGCGATTTACTCGCTGCTTGACCAGGAAGGCTGGAACGCCGAACTCGCCGCTCGCGCCGACGACTACCTGCAGCGCGCCGAGGTCAAGGACCCGGACAGCCCCAAGGTCAATGCCGCCCGGCTGTTGCGCAGCGCTGCCGCGCGCAAGCACGGGATCAACGCACGACAAGCCTGAAAATCGGCCTGCCCCACGGTCGACCGTGGAAAAGTGGGTTTTTCCGGCCAAGCTGCGCGGGCGGAAAACCCGCTTGCGCAGAAACCTGGTGACCACCGCCTTCCCGCTCGCGGCTTACCACGACCCGGATCGGGGCGGCCGCAGCCAAGGGCATTGCCTTGATCAGCCCTGGCGCAGCACGGGCAAAACCGAGGCCAACATGGTCGTGACGTGCCGGGCTGCGATCCCGGCAGGCAGGCTCAGTGCTTCTTGCCGAAGCCGAGGTAGGCCTCGACCACGCGCGGATCGGCGGCCAGTTCGCCGCTCGGGCCGGAAAGCGTGACCTCGCCGGTTTCCAACACGTAGCCAACGTCGGCGATCTGCAGCGCAGCGCGCGCGTTCTGCTCGACCAGCAGGATCGCGACCCCGGTTTTCTTCAGCTCGCCGATGATGCGGAAGATTTCCTTGATGATCAGCGGCGCCAGCCCCAGGCTGGGCTCATCGAGCATCAAGAGCTTGGGCTTGGCCATCAGCGCCCGGCCCATTGCCAGCATCTGCCGTTCACCGCCGGACAAGGTGCCGGCCAACTGGCCGCGCCGCTCTTCCAGACGCGGGAACCACTCGAAGACTTCGTCCAGGGTTTCCAGATGGTCGCGGTGGCCGGTGCGATAGCGGTCGAAAGCGCCGAGCAGCAGATTGTCCTCGACACTCATTTCGGCGAACAGCTCGCGCTTTTCCGGGACCAGGGTCATGCCCTGGCGGACCAGGGCCTCGACCTCACGCTCCCGGCCCTGGGCGTGGCCCATGTAGACGATCTCGCCGCTGGCCGGCAGCAGCCCCATCAAGGCCGACAGGAGCGTGGTCTTGCCGGCACCGTTGGGGCCAATCACGGTCGCGATCTCGCCCCGGCGGATGCTCAGGCTGACGCCGTGCAGCGCCTCGACCTTGCCGTAGGCGACGCGCAGGTCGCGGACATCGAGGATGACTTCGTGATCGTGCAGATGCGAAGGAATGACGTGACTCATGCTGCGGACTCCACCCCGCCCAGATAGGCTTCAAGAACGCGCGGATTGCTCTGGATTTCGGCCGGCGTGCCTTCGGCGATCTTCTCGCCGAATTCCATGACCACGATGCGGTCGGCCAGGCCCATGACGAATTCCATGTCGTGTTCGACCAAGAGGATGCCCATGCCCTCGCTGCGCAGCTTGCGCAGCAGGTCGGCGAGCGCCTGCTTTTCCAGGTAGCGAAGACCGGCGGCCGGTTCGTCGAGGAGCAGCAGACAGGGGTCGGACGCCAGCGCGCGGGCGATTTCGACGATCCGCTGCTGGCCCAGCGCCAGGCTGCCGGCCGGCTCGAACATCTGCTCCTTGAGCCCAACCCGCTCGATCTGCTGTGCCGCTTCGGCGAGCAAGCGGGCTTCCTCGCCGCGATCCAGGCGCAGCGCAGCGGCCAGCGTCCCTTGCCGGCCGCGCAGATGGGCGCCGATGGCGACGTTTTCGAGCACGCTCATCTGGCCGAGCAGCTTGACGTGCTGGAAGGTACGGCTCATGCCTCGGGCGGCGATGTCACGCGACACCAGATTCACGGTCGACTCGCCGAGGAAGGCAATTTTGCCCTCGGTCGCCGGGTTGACCGCAGAAACGCAGTTGAACATCGTGCTCTTGCCGGCGCCGTTCGGGCCGATCAGCGCCATCACCTCGCCGGCCTTGACCGACAGCGACATGCGGTTGTTGGCGACCAGACCGCCGAAGCGCTTGGTCACCTCGCTGGCGTCGAGCAGGACGCTGCCCGGCGCTGGCCGGGCGCGGCGCGGCAGCGGCTCGGCGGCGACCAGCTGGCGCGGTCCGCCGCTGCTCCGCAGCGGCAGCCGGCGCAGGATCACCGGCCATAAACCATCGCGGGCGCGCTGCAGGATCAGCACCATCGCGATGCCGAAGACGATGATCTCGAAATTGCCGCTCTGGCCGAGCAAGTGCGGCAGGAAATCCTGCAACCATTGCTTGAGCACGGTGATCAGCCCGGCGCCAAGCACCGCACCCCAGACGTGACCAACGCCGCCGATCACCGCCATGAACAGGTATTCGATGCCTTGGTTGATCGAGAACGGGGTCGGATTGACGAAGCGTTGCAGGTGGGCGTAGAGCCAGCCGGAAATCGCCGCCAGCACCGCCGCAATCAGGAAGATCACGATCTTGGCCTGCGGCGTATTCACCCCCATCGCCTCGGCCATCACCGCGCCGCCCTTGAGCGCGCGGATCGACCGGCCGACCCGCGAATCGAGCAGGTTGCGCACGCTCAGCATCGCCAGCAGCACGACCAGCCAGATCAGGTAATAAAACTCGCGTCCGGATTTCAATTCCCAGCCGAACAGCGACACCGTCGGGATGCCGGTGATCCCGGTATGGCCGCCGAGGAACTCGACGTTGCCGAACAGGAAGTAGAGGCTGATCCCCCAGGCAATCGTCCCCAGCGGCAAATAGTGACCGCCCATGCGCAGGGTGATGAAACCGAGGCAGAGCGCCACCGCCGCTGTCAGCGCAACACCGATCAGCAGCGTCAGCCACGGCGACACGCCGTGAACGGTGGTCAGCCAGGCGGTGGTGTAGGCGCCGAGGCCGACAAAGGCGGCCTGGCCGAAGGAAGTCAGGCCGCCGACGCCGGTCAGCAGCACCAGGCCGACGGCGACAATGGCGTAAAGGCCGATATAGTTGAGCAAAGTGACGGTAAATTCCGGCAATAGCAGCGGCCCGGCACCTAACAGCGCAACAAAAATGATCAAAGGCAGGTGGCGCATCATTCTTCCTCCTCCTCGACATGGCGAGTCGTCAGCGAACGCCACAGCAGCACCGGGATGATCATGGTGAACACGATCACTTCCTTGTAGGCACTGGCCCAGAACGACGAATACGATTCAAGCAGGCCAACCAGCACGGCACCCAGCGCCGCCACCGGGTACGAGGCGAGGCCGCCGATGATCGCGCCGACAAAGCCCTTGAGACCGATCAGGAAACCCGAGTCGTAGTAGATGGTGGTGATCGGCGCGATCAGGATCCCGGAGAAGACACCGATGGCCGCCGCCAGCGTGAAGCAGAGCTTGCCGGCCAGGGTCGGCGCGATCCCCATCAGGCGGGCACCGGTGCGGTTCATCGCGGTGGCGCGCAGCGCCTTGCCGTACAGGGTGCGCTCGAAGAAGAAGTAGAGGCCGACGATCAGCGCCGCCGACGCCGCGACCACCAGCAGGGTCTGACCCTGCAGCGGCGCCCCGGCGAGTTCGAAACTGACTTCAGTGAAAGCCGGCGTGCGCGAGCCTTCGGCACCGAAAAAGAGCAGGCCGAGCCCGATCATCGCCACATGCACCGCCACCGAGACGATCAGCAGCACCAGCACCGAGGCACCAGCCAGCGGCTGGTAGGCGACGCGATAAACCATCGGCCCCATCGGCACCACCAGCAGCAGGGAAAGCAGCACCTGCAGCGCCAGCGGCAGGTCAGCCGGCGGCAGCGCAAAGAGCACGGCAGCGCACAGCAGCGGCCAGCCGAGGTTGAAGATCAGCAGGGCCGGCAGCTTGCCGTAACGCCCTTCGCGCAGCATCTGGACCCCGTCGAGGACGATCACCACCAGGCCGAGCGCCAGCAGCAGCCAGACCGTACCCGGCACCTTGCCCGCTTGCAGGCTGGCCAGGGTCAATGCGCCGTAAGCGACGAATTCGCCTTGAGGAATGAAAATGATGCGGGTGACGGCAAAAACCAGTACCAGCGCGAGTGCAAGCAAGGCGTAGATGGCGCCGTTGGTGACGCCATCCTGGCCGAGCAGGAGAAGTATCTGCAGATCCATGCGGAGCAGGGGAGCCGGGCTCCCGGAAAACGGGGAAAAACAAAGCGCCCGGTCGATACATAACCCGACCGGGCGAGGCGACAGCCGGGGACGCGCCCGGCGGGGATTACTTCAGCAACTTCCAGGTATTGTTTTCAATCGTCACCATCACCCGGGCACGCTGATCGAAACCTTGGTGATCGTTCGCCGACATGTTGAAGATACCATGTGCCCCCGGCGCATTCTTGACACCTTCAAGCGCCTCACGCAGTGCCCGGCGGAACTCGACCGTGCCCGGCTTGGCCTTCTTCAGCGCTTGCGGAATTGCGGCGCCAAGCAGCACGCCGGCATCCCAGGCATGACCGCCGAAGGAGGAAACGCTGCCCTTGCCGTTGGCCGCTTCGTATTTGGCGACATATTCGAGCGCCGACTTCTTGACCGGGTTGTCGGCCGGCAGCTGCGCCGCGACGACCATCGGACCGACCGGCAGGAAAGCACCTTCGACATCCTTGCCGCCAACGCGCAGGAAGTCGTTGTTGGCCACACCGTGGGTCTGGTAGACCAGGCCCTTGAAACCTTTTTCCTTGAGCGCCTTCTGCGGCAGCACGGCCGGCGTGCCGGCACCGCCGACCAGTACGGCATCCGGCTTGGCGGCGATGATCTTGAGGATCTGGCCGGTCACCGAGGTGTCGTTGCGCTGATAGCGTTCGCTGGCGACGATCTTCAGCTTGCGCGCTTCGGCGATCTTGGCGAATTCCTTGTACCAGCCTTCGCCGTAGGCATCGGCAAAGCCGATGAAGGCGACGCTCTGGACATTCTTGTCGGTCATGTGCTGAACGATGGCGGTGGCCATGTGCGCGTCGTTCTGGGCGGTCTTGAACACCCACTGGCGCTTGGCATCCATCGGTTCGACGACAATCGCCGAGCCGGCCATCGAAATCAGCGGCGTTTCGTTGTCGACCGCAACATCCATCATCGCCAGCGAATTCGGCGTGGTGGTCGAGCCGATCACCACATCGACCTTGTTCTCGGTGATCAGCTTCTTGATGTTCTTGGTCGCGGCCGTCGGATCGGTGGCGTCGTCGAGGACGATGTAATTGACCTTCTGACCGCCAATGGTGGTCGGCAGCAGGGCAATCGTGTTTTTCTCGGGAATCCCCAGCGATGCGGCCGGACCGGTCGCCGAAACGGAAACCCCGACATTGATCTCGGCCAGCGCGGCCGAAGACAGCGTGGAAAGGGTGGCGAGAATCGCCAAGGACAACTTGCTACGCATTGGACCCCCGATGAAAACGTTGTTCAGGGCCGCGAGTCTAGCATGCTAGGAAAAATACAGACCGGATACGACACCCGAGGGTAAACCCTTAGGCGGCGATCCGGTCTGCGCCGGCCGCCTGCGCTGAGTCGACCTCTACCGGCAAGGCACAGGCTTCCAGGATCGCCCGCCGTGCCGCCTGCGCCACCGCCCGCCTATCCTCGCCGTGCAGCCCGAGCAGCGGGGTCGTGCGCAAGCGGGCCAGCGTCCGTCGCCGGCCCAGGATCGCCCGCGTGCATTGGCCGAGTGAAATCTCGCCGTCGTAGCGCGGCGCCAGGCTGCGCTCGCCCGTCGGCTCCCAGTAAGACAAGGCCACCGGCAGCACCGGACGCCCGGCGCTCAGCGCCGGCTGCAGCAGCGCGGCATGAAAATGCAGCAGATGGGTACCATCGGTCGTCGTACCCTCGGGAAAGACGGCAACCAGCTTGCCGCTTGCCAGAATCGCGGCGATTTCGCCGTTGATGATTTTTGCGTGGCCACGGCTGCCCCGGCGCAGGAAGACGGTGTCGTTCTTCGCCGCCAGCCAGCCGATCAAGGGCCAGTGCCTAACCTCCTCCTTGGCGACGAAGGCGGCAGGAAGCACGGCATTGAGCACGAAAATGTCGATCCACGAGATATGGTTGGCGACCAGCATCACCCCGGCGGCAGCGTGCTCCAGGTCGGCCTCGACCTCGACCCCGAGCGCTGCCAGCAGTGCCCGCGACCAACGCGCCTTGAGCGCCAGACGCCGGCGCTCGGCACAGCACGGGAAGAGTAATGAAGCGGCAAGGGCCCCGGCCAGCAGCAGGAACCCCAGACGCAGCAGGCGCCAGGCCCGCTGCCAGGAAGAAGTGGCGTTATCCAGAATTTATCCCAGGTAGTGTTTCGCGTAACGGTCTGAAATCCGCGACATCGGCATCAGGATCGGCAGATCGGCGGTGTTGAAATCGGGATCCCAGGCCGGCTCGCCGCAAATCCACGCCCCAGCCCGCAGGTAACCCTTGATCAGCGGCGGGATTTCGGCTGCCTGATCGCGCCGCAAGGCGGCCAACGGCAGCGGGCAGCGCGGGAAGACGCGGTATTCGGCCGGCCCGAGATGTTCCTCGGCGAGGCGAGTATACAGGCTAGCCGCCGCATGTCCGCCATCAGCCATGCTGATCGACGCGCAACCCATCAGATAGTCGTAACCGCCTTCGAGCATGTATTGCGCCAGCCCCGACCAGAGCAGGGTGATCGTCGCACCGGTCCGGTAGTCGGGATGGACGCAGGAGCGGCCGATCTCGACCAGGCGCGGACGCAGATGATGCAGGCGGGTCAAGTCAAATTCGTTTTCCGAGTAATAGCCGATCTGGCGGGCGTTTTCCGGCGGCAGGATGCGATAGGTGCCGACGATTTCGCCGCTTTGCGCATCGCGTACGACCAGGTGTTCGCAATAGGGATCGTAAATGTCGTGATCGACGCCCGGCGTGCGGCTGGGCAGGCGGGCGCCCATTTCGCCGGCAAAAATGCGGTGGCGCAGACGTTGCGCTTCGAGAATGTCGCCCGCCGTGCGGGCAAAGCCGACGCTCAGCGCCGGCCGGGGGCTACGCCGGCGCTCGACTCCGGCCTGTTTCTGTTCCATTTGGACTCTCCTTGGATGTGCAAGGAGAGTCTGGCGGCCGCAGGTTACACGCCGATTGCCGGTGTTTTACGGGAAAATTTCAGTAGCGGCTGACGCGCGATTCGCCGCGCCCGGAGAGCACGCGCACCCGGTCGCCCGGACGGAATTCGGCGGCATGGCCTTCCTGGACGATGGACAGCAACTGGCCGTTGTCGAGCTTGACGGTGATTTCCAGCGCCGGCTTGCGCGTCGCGCTTTCCTCAAGATTGCCGCCGAGCAGGCCGCCGGCGACCGCACCAACGACGGCGGCAATTGCCGAGCCCTTGCCGCCGCCGACGGTGCTGCCGGCGATGCCACCGATCGCCGCACCGGCCAGCCCGCCGACCGGCGTCTTGGTGCCTTCCAGCTGCACCTCGCGCACCGACTCAACCATGCCGACCCGCACCGTGTGCTCGTAGCGGGCCTGGTCGCGGGTATACACATCACCGGACTTGCTGCTGGCGCAGCCGGCCAGCAATGCTACGGTCGACAGCAGGATCAGGGCAGTTTTCATGTTTGCTTCTTACCAGGGCAGGGCGCCAAAGGCGCGTTGATAACGAGCCGCGATTTCTTCGCGGGACGGCTGGTGATTCTGGCCGCCACGATGCGCGATCTTGATCGCTCCCATCACCGCCGCCAGCCGCCCGGTCTTTTCCCAGTCGTAACCCTGCGCAATCCCGTAGAGCAGGCCGGCGCGGTAGGCATCGCCGCAGCCGGTGGGGTCGACCACCTGATCTGCTTCAACGCACGGAATCACATGGCGTTGACCGCCGACGTAAATTTCCGAGCCCTCACCGCCCCGGGTGACGATCAGCGCCTTCAGTTCGCCGGCCAGCTGTTCCAGGCTGCGGCCGGTACGGTCGCAGGCAAGCTTGGCCTCGTAATCGTTGAAGCAGGCGTAATCGGCGAGGCCGATGAAATCGAGCAGGTCGTCGCCGCTGAACATCGGCAGGCCCTGGCCCGGATCGAAAATGAAGGGCACCCCGGCGGCAGCGAAATCGCGGGCGTGCTGCAGCATGCCGTCGCGACCGTCGGGCGCGACGATCCCCAATTGCGCACCGGCCTCGGCAACCTTGTTGAGGTGCGAGAAGCTCATCGCGCCGGGGTGGAAGGCAGTGATCTGGTTGTCGTCGAGGTCGGTGGTGATGAAAGCCTGCGCAGTGAAGCTGCCCGGCACCTGGCGGACGTGCTGACGCGACAGACCGAGCTGGTCGAGACGGGCCAGGTAGGGTGCGGCGTCGTCGCCGACGGTGGCCATGATCTGCGCGTCGCCGCCGAGCAGCATCAGGTTGTAGGCGATGTTGCCGGCGCAGCCGCCGAACTCGCGGCGCATTTCGGGAACCAGGAAGGCAACGTTCAGGATGTGGATCTGTTCCGGCAGGATGTGATTCTTGAAGCGGTCCGGAAAGACCATGATGTTGTCGAAGGCGAGCGAGCCGCAGATCAGCGTGCGCATGAAGGAATCTCGAAAATCAGGGATAGAAAAGGTAGAGGCGATAGCCGGCCGCAGCCGCGCCGCTCGACTCCAGCCACAGGCGGATGCCGATTTCGCTGTCGGCGGCGAAGTATTCGGCCTCGGTCCCGGGCGGCAGGTATTCGACCGGGGCCAGAACCCGCCGGGTGACCACCCCGTCGAGGGTGTCGGTCAGCGTCAGTTCCAGCGACGGCCAGGCCTGGCGGAAGGCGGCACGGTTTTTCAGCGTTGCCTGCAGCACGAACAGCCCGCGCTGGGCATCCGACTGCAGGTCGGAGGTTTCGATGGCAACCAGGTCAGCGTTGCGCGGCAACGGCACCGATACGCCAAATGCGCGATAGATGGCTTCAGCTTCCTGCCATTTACGCGCAATTTCGCTGCGGAAATGATAGCCAACCTGAGCCAGCAACAAGCTCAGCAAGAGCAGACCCATGACCACGAAAGGCCACTGCGGCCGCGCGGCGTCCTGCGCAAAACCACCATAGCCATCGTTGGCCAGCGTGCCAGCTGCCCAGCGGTTGAAGGCCGGCGTATCGCTCAGTTCGCGAGCAGCAACCAATCCGGCCTCACGTGCGGCCAGGGTACTTTGCTCCGGCGTCTCTGCCGGCATTTCGGATGGCGTCAGCGCCGGATCAGCGGCTGCCGGCGTCGGTTCCTGCGGCAACTCGGCGGCTTCCGGCGCGGGCAGCAACTGGGGCTCCTGCCGGGCTGACAGATCGGCCTCAAGCGGCAGTGCCTCGGGCAACCAGGAGGTCTCGGGAAAATCGTCCCCAGGACCGGTTGACCGTGGCGCATCCGCCTGCGGCGGCACCTCTGCCAGCACGACCGCCTCCTGCTGGGCGACTTTCGGCGCCCCCGGATCATCGGCATGGACGGCCGACGGCGCTGCGCTCTCAGGCGTCTGCGAAGCCAGCCCGGCCGCATGCCAGGCCTCGGCAATCGCCTCGACACTGGGCACCGGCGGGGTTTCATCGGGTATGGCGCGACCGATCAGCGTCGCAGCTTGCGACCGCAAGACCAAGTCATCGCTGATTTCAGGCAGCGTCGCCGGCGTCGGGGCCGGGGTTTCATCCGGCATCAGCGAATCGAAGGCGTTGAACAGCGCCTGGCAATGTCCGCAACGAACCTTGCCGGCCTTCAGGCGCAGCTGCTCGGAGGTGACACGAAAAACCGTGCCACACACCGGACAGCGGGTCCGCATCAGGGCTTGCGACCTGCCAGACATACCCAGTCCTCGCGTACATCGGCAATCGTCAGCGGCAGCCAGTTAGCGTAGATGCCAATGATTTCCTCGGCCTGCTCGCGGAGAATGCCGGACAGCGCCAGACGCCCGCCGGAGCGCACATGCGCGCAGATGGCAGGGGCGAGGACGCGGAGCGGGTTGGAGAGGATATTGGCCACGACGAGATCATACTCCCCGGCGACCGGTTCTGCCGAGTCGGCAAACAGCGCCGTGACGCCATTGCGCTCGGCGTTGTCGCGGGCAGCCTGAACCGCCTGTGGATCGATATCGACCCCGGCGACGCGGGCGGCACCGAGGCGGGCGCCGGCAATCGCCAGAATCCCCGAACCGCAGCCGTAATCGAGCAGGCTTTCGCCCGGCTGCACCTCGCGCTCCAGCCACTCAAGGCAGAGGCGGGTGGTCGGGTGCGAACCGGTGCCAAAGGCCATGCCCGGATCGAGAATCAGGTTGATCGCCGCCGGATCGGGTGATTCATGCCAGGAAGGCACGATCCACAAGCGCCCGGAAACCCGGATCGGGTCGAACTGCGACTGCGTCAATTGCACCCAGTTCTGCTCTTCCAGCGGTTCGCTCTGCCATTCGGGAACGGCAGAAAGACCGATATTCGCCGCCGCTTCGCCGACAATCGCCGCGACATCGGCATCCGGTTCGAACAAGGCAACAATCCGCGAACGCTGCCAGCCGGGCGTCGTCACCGAGCCCGGTTCGCCGAACTGCGGCTGCTCGTCGGGCGTGCCGGCGTCGGCATCCTCAATCGAGGCCGACAGCGCGCCGGCCTCCATCAGCGCATCGCACAACGGGTCGGCGTGCTCGGCGTCGGAGAGCAGGGTGACGTTTTGCCAGGCCATCTTATTGCTTCACTTCGTTTTTGGCCGCCAGCTTGTGCTCCAGATAATGGATGCTGGTACCGCCCTCGATGAAGCGGGCGTCGAGCATCAATTCCTGGTGCAGCGGGATGTTGGTCTTGATCCCCTGGATGGTCATCTCGGACAGTGCGATGCGCATCCGGCGAATCGCCTGCTCGCGGGTATCGCCGTAGGCGATGACCTTGGCGACCATCGAATCGTAGTGCGACGGCACCTTGTAACCCTGGTAGATGTGCGAGTCGACCCGTATGCCGGGGCCGCCGGGCGGATGATAAAACTCGATCTTGCCGGGAGAAGGCACGAAGGTGAAGGGATCTTCGGCGTTAATGCGGCATTCGATGGCATGCCCGCGAAACTCGACATCACGCTGCTTGAGCCGCAGCTTCTCGCCGAAGGCAACGCGGATCTGCTCCTGGACGATATCGACGCCGGTGATCGCCTCGGTTACCGGGTGCTCGACCTGGACGCGAGTGTTCATTTCGATGAAGTAGAACTCGCCGTTTTCGTAGAGGAATTCAAAGGTACCGGCGCCCCGGTAACCGATCTTGCGGCAGGCATCGGCGCAACGTTCGCCGATGCGGGCGATCAGGCGGGCCGGGATGTGCGGCGCCGGCGCTTCCTCGATCACCTTCTGGTGACGACGCTGCATCGAGCAGTCGCGCTCGCCGAGATAGATCGCATTCTTGAACTGGTCGGCCAGCACCTGAATTTCAACGTGGCGCGGATTTTCCAGGAATTTTTCCATGTAGACCGTGGGATTGCCGAAAGCGGTCTGGGCTTCCTGCCGGGTCATCTGCACCGCGTTGACCAGCGCCGCCTCGGTATGCACCACGCGCATGCCGCGACCACCGCCGCCACCGGCGGCCTTGATGATCACCGGATAGCCGATCTGGCGGGCAGTGGCGATGATTTCCTTGGGATCGTCAGGCAAGGCGCCTTCGGAACCGGGGACGCAGGGGACGCCGGCTGCCTTCATCGCGTCCTTGGCCGAAACCTTGTCACCCATCAGGCGGATGGTTTCAGCGCGCGGGCCGATGAAGACGAAGCCCGAGGTCTCGACACGCTCGGCAAAATCGGCGTTCTCGGAAAGAAAGCCGTAGCCGGGGTGGATCGCCTGGGCATCGGTGACTTCGGCGGCGGAAATGATCGCCGGAATGTTCAGGTAGCTTTGTGCGGACGGCGCCGGGCCGATACACACCGACTCGTCGGCGAGCTTGACGTACTTGGCGTCGCGGTCGGCCTCGGAGTGCACGACCACGGTCTTGATACCCAACTCACGGCAGGCACGCTGGATGCGCAGCGCAATTTCACCCCGGTTGGCGATCAGAATTTTTTCAAACATGGGATTTCTCCAGCAGCAGGATGGCAAGCGGCCGATGTTTCACGGTCAACCCGCCACCCGCCGGTTTTTCCCCGCAAATCAGCGGGAAAAGGCAGCGATCTTGCTACGATCAACCGATAACGAACAGCGGCTCGCCGTATTCGACCGGCTCGCCGTTTTCCAGCAGAATCGCCTTGACCACGCCGTCGGCGTCGGCTTCGATTTCGTTGAGCAGCTTCATCGCTTCAATGATGCACAGCGTGTCGCCCTTCTTGACCGTGCTGCCGATCTGCACGAAGGCATCGGCACCGGGCGAAGCGGCGCGATAGAAGGTGCCGACCATCGGCGCCTTGACCACATGCCCTTCCGGCAGATCGTCCTCGTCGTCGAGGTTGACCGAGGACACCCCGCCACTGCCGGCCACCGGCATCGGTGCCGGCATCGCGTAGTGCGGCACCGGCGCGGCGGCGGCAACGCCGTAATGCTTGGCGATGCGAACCTTTTCCTCGCCCTCGGTGACTTCCAGTTCGGAGATCCCGGATTCCTGGACCAGGTCGATCAGTTTCTTGAGTTTGCGCAAATCCATGAGTTTCTTCCCTTTCGCGTCATTTCGACGCCAGAAGACGGCTTGATGCCGCTTAATCGTTGTTGATTCGGTTGAGCAGGAAATCCAGCGCCAGCAGGTAGCCGCGATGCCCGAGCCCGCAGATCACGCCGATGGCGAGATCGGAAAAATACGAGTGATGGCGGAAAGGTTCGCGCGCATGCACGTTCGACAGATGCACTTCGACAAAGGGGATCGCCACGCCGGCCAGCGCATCGCGGATCGCGACACTGGTATGGGTATAGGCGGCGGGGTTGATGATGATCGCCCGGACCCCTTCGCTGCGCGCCGCATGAATGCGCTCGACCAGCGCCCCTTCGTGATTGCTCTGGAAGCTGGCCAGCTGCACGCCGGCCGCCGTCGCCTGCGCCAGCAGGGCGGCGTCGATGTCGGCCAGGGTCGTGTGCCCGTAGGTTGCGGGTTCGCGCGTGCCCAGCAGGTTCAGGTTGGGACCGTGCACAACCAGAATCTGCGGCCCGCTTTGCGAACCTGGCGTCGTTCCGACAGGAATTTCTTGCTCTTTCATCCCTGCAAGTTTGCCGCATTTCGCAGCAAGTTGTCCAGTGAGACAAGCACTTACCGCCAGCCACCACCGCAAAAATCCGGATTTTGCCTGCCAGTTACTCGCCAGATCGCGGCAACTCGCTGCCAGCCAGCAATTCGCGCAGCGCCTCGGCACGGACCCGCTCACGCGGCCGGCCATCGCGATATTTGAGCGCGACCCGCTCCAGCTGCGGCGGCAGGACGATCAGATTGGCGTCGGCCGTATCGGTTTCCAGGATCAGCACCGCCTCGACCTTCTCGCCGCGCGGTTCGCCGTGGCTGAAACTCAGGTTGTGGTTGAGCAGGAAGATTTCGACTTCCTTGGCGCTATCGGGGAAGAGCAGGATGTCGATGCGCGAATGCTCGCCGGCCGTGCCTTCGAGCACCGAGCCGGTCAGATAGGGATGAAAGCGGTCGAGGAATTCGAGCAGATCGAGCGCTGTCTGGCGTAATTCGGCCAATAGCTCGACGTGTTCCTCACCCTGATACAGGCTGCGCCAGGCGCGCAATTCGGCCTCGACCTCGGCATTGTCGGGCAGCGCAGTATGCTCGGGCAGCCCCAGCTGGCGCAGCGCCTTCTTCTTCGCCTGCCGGTAATCGACGATGCCGTCTTCAGCCATCAGGCGGGCAGCGGCGCTGGCGATGCTGGCGCGCAGGTCGGCGCGGGTACGGTCGGGGCGATGCATGATTGAAGGCTCGGGGTAAAATCGCTTCCGATTCTACGCGAAAGCGTGCGAACGCCAGATGACAGGCGACGCCCGCGCCAGATTGCGAATGTTTGCGGTCGCATCCGAACCGCGCTTGAAAACCTCCCGCCCCGGGAAATCATCGAGCCAGAAACAGGCAGCGGCCTGCCGCCGCGCCCGCTTCAGGCAGGGATTGAACATGCATATACACATCCTCGGCATTTGCGGCACCTTCATGGGCGGCATTGCCCAACTCGCGGTCGCTGCCGGCCACAAGGTCACCGGCTGCGACGCCAACGTCTACCCGCCGATGAGCGACCAGTTGCGCGGCGCCGGCATTGAGCTGATCGAAGGCTACGCACCGGAACAACTGGCGCTGGCGCCGGACCTGTTTGTCGTCGGCAACGCCATTTCACGCGGCAACCCCTTGCTTGAAGCGATTCTCGACCGGGGTCTGGCCTATGTTTCCGGCCCGCAGTGGCTGGCCGACCACGTGCTGCAGGGGCGCTGGGTGCTCGGCGTCGCTGGCACCCACGGCAAGACCACCACCAGTTCGATGCTGGCCTGGATTCTTGAAGACGCCAACATGGCGCCCGGCTTCCTGATCGGCGGCGTGCCGCTGAACTTCGGCGTCTCGGCCCGGCTCGGCGACACGCCGTTTTTCGTGATCGAAGCCGACGAGTACGACACCGCCTTCTGCGACAAACGGTCGAAATTCATCCATTACCGTCCTCGAACTGCGATCCTCAACAATCTTGAATTCGATCACGCAGACATCTTCGCCGATCTGGCGGCGATTGAAACGCAGTTCCACCACCTGGTACGCACGCTCCCGGGTTCCGGGCTGATCGTCAGCAATGCCGCCGAGGCCAGCCTGGAACGGGTGCTTGAGCGCGGTTGCTGGAGCGAGGTACAACGCTTCAACGATCCGGCCGGCTACCGGGTCAGCGGCGACGATGCCAGCGGCGAACTGATCCTGCACGGCGCCGACGGCGAAATCGGCCGTTGCCACTGGGCCTTGACCGGCGACCATAACCGCGCCAACGCCTGCGCCGCGCTGCTTGCCGCCCGCCATGTCGGGGTGCCTTTTGCCAAGGGGCTGGAAGCCCTGAGCCGCTTTGAAAACGTCAAGCGGCGGATGGAGGTGCGCGGCACGGTCAAGGGGATCACGGTCTACGACGACTTTGCCCACCATCCGACCGCGATTGCCACGACTGTTGCCGGCCTGCGGCGAAAAGTCGGCGAGGCCCGCATTCTTGCCGTCTTCGAGCCGCGCTCCAACACCATGAAGCTGGGCACCATGAAAAGCCAGCTGCCCGCCAGCCTGGCCGACGTGGACCTTGCCTTCTGCTACGGCGCCAACCTCGGCTGGGATGCCAGCGAAGCGCTGGCACCGATGGGCGAACGGGCGCAGGTCGAAACCGACCTTGCCCGGCTGGTGGCGCGCATCGCCGCCGCCGCCCGCCCCGGCGACCATGTGCTGGTGATGAGCAACGGCGGCTTCGGCGGCATCCACGGCCAACTGCTCGCCGCACTCGCCGGCTAAGCCGCAATGCAACGGCGCACCCTGCTGGCCGGCGGCACTGTCTGGGCCAGCGGCCTGCTCGGCGGCTGCCGGCCGAGCAGGCCGCGCTTTCACGCCACCGACCTCGGGGAAAGCCGCATTTCCGGCGAGTTACCGGCAGAAATCCGCGATTTCCACGGTCGACCGTGGAATTTGGCCGATTTTCGCGGCAAGCTGGTGATCTTCTTCTTCGGCTACACCAGTTGTCCGGACATCTGTCCGACCGCGCTCGCCAAATACGCGCAGTTGCTGCAACAACCTGGCCTGGGTGCGGAGCGGCTGCAAGTCGTTTTCATCACCCTCGACCCCGAGCGCGACACCCCGGCCCGGCTGGTCGACTACCTGCGCTGGTTTGACGCCAGCTTTCTCGGCCTGCACGGCAGCCCGGCGGCGATTGCCGCCGTTGCCCGGCAGTTCCGGGTCACCGTGATCCGCCAGGAAGTCGGCGGCGGAATCGGCTACAGCCTCGACCACAGCAGCGGCGCCTATGTCTTCGACCGGCAGGGAAAACTTCGGCTGCTGGTCGCCGACAACGCCAAAATGGCCGACATCGTCGCTGATCTGCAGCAATTGCTAGAGGAAAATCCCTGATTCGCGATTTTGCAAAAATTCACGGTCGACCGTGAATCAGGCCAAAATCCAGCGCTTAGGCCCGCCTCAGCCAACAA
>ERZ1066115.21-NODE-21-length-68789-cov-10.899962_pt1 | contig 68789 bp, 64 predicted proteins | sample MGYA00382762_ERZ1066115 | MGnify/ENA primary metagenome ERZ1066115 (study PRJEB33369, sample SAMEA5778345) | biofilm metagenome | biome: Industrial cooling water; feature: Water cooling tower basin; material: Biofilm | place: United Arab Emirates | collected... | reverse complement strand
ATATTACACGATGACCAGGTAACCTCAGCACCCAGCTCAATGAGGGTTTCAATCAATACGGCCGTTTGAATGGTCATGTGCAGACAGCCCGCAATACGCGCACCCTTTAATGGCTTTTGTTTGCCAAACTCCTCACGCAAGGCCATAAGGCCCGGCATTTCGGCTTCGGCCAATTTTATTTCTTTACGGCCCCATTCAGCCAGACTTAAGTCTTTTACTTTGAATTTTGCTTTTTCGGCAACGGTTGCAGACATAGTTTTTCTGTTTTTAGCGATTTTTTGAGATTTCGAAGCGGCAAAGGTAAGGTATAACCTGAAGATATGCCACTATAAAGTGCCTGATACCCATTCAATTTTAAGGAGCACGGAGGCAATTGCACCTGGCGTTTTAATAGGTCGTGTCCGTTGAACCATTTTGTTGAACTTATGCCTGCCACTTTTGTTATGGACTAAAATTATGAGGATGCCAACAGTCAAGATTGAAATCGTATCGGATGTAGTTTGCCCCTGGTGCTACATCGGTAAGCGCAGGATTGAAAAAGCGATGGATCAACTTCAAGGTGAATTTGACTTTGAGGTCACTTATCTTCCATTTGAATTGAATCCGCAGATACCAGACCATGGTATTGATCAGGTCACCTACTTTTCCAAGAAGTTCGGTAGTCTTGAAAAGTTTAAACAAATCAGTGACCATGTAACCCAGGTGGCTGCTACGGAAGGATTAGCCTTCAACTTCGTTAAACAAAAAGTGGCACCGAATACCCGTACTGCCCATCGCTTGATCTGGCTTGCCATGCAAGTAGGAAAGCAACCGGCTGTGAAAGAAGCGCTCATGAAAGCGTATTTTGAAGATGGGGTGGACTTATCGAAATCGGAAAACATAACAGCAATCGCGGTTCAATCAGGCCTGCCGGCAGCCCGGGTTTCCGCATGGCTGCACTCGGATGAAGGATTACAGGAAGTTGTGGCGGCTGAACAGTTGAACTACCAGCGCGGAATCAGTGGAGTCCCCTTCTACATCATCAACGGGCAATATGGCATTTCGGGCGCGCAACCAACCGAGGTGTTTGTTCAGGCTCTCACCCAAATTGGTGGTCAGGTGAGTACGGCAAATTCGTGCGATGTAGATAACCCGGTGTGTTGAAGAAAGTATTTGTTATGAAACAAAGAACCCTTGTAGTTTAACTACATTGACCTTTATTAATTTTTCAGGCCCTCCTTTTGCAACAACTCCACTACCAAACTTATTTGCTTCACCCGATTTTCCAAATTGGTAAAATTTATTTTATCCACGGTGTCTGTCGGTTTGTGATAGTCACCATGTAATCCGGAAAAGAAGTGAATGGCAATGATTCCTTTTTTATAAAAACTGTATTGGTCTGATCGAGTAAAGAGTCCTGCCGGGTCTTTTGAGTTATTTAATGAGCAGTCAAATGCACATGGATCAAAGAGTCTGTCAGCTTTCCTGATGAGCCTGTCGATTGCTGCGGATTGGTCGGTCCCGATACAATACACGTACTTTTCATTTTGGTGTTGCTCATCTTTTCGTGAAATCATATCCAAATTCAGATTACACACAATGGCGGTCGGGTCGAAGTCCGGCTGACTGACGTGATAAAGTGACCCCAACAAACCGGCCTCTTCGCCCGAAGTTGCCAGGAAAATAAGATTGTATTCCAGATCGGTTGACTTTGAAAACTCTTCGGCAAGCTCAAGCAAGGCTGCTGTGCCGGATGCATTATCGTCAGCACCCGGAAAGTATTCCTTTCCGGATTTTCCTAAGTGATCGTAATGGGCCGAGATGATTATGGATTGCTTACTTCGACCAGGAATGACACCCACCACATTGGATGTCTCCAGCTCTTCCCGGATGAATTCAAATTTAACGCTGACTTTTGCAAGCGGGACTTCGCGGATCCTTCCTGTTTCCTGTAACCGAATTAGTTCTTTCATGGACCGTCCCAGGATAGCTTTTACTACTGAATTCGGAATGGTAATGGTGTTGAGGAAGTTGATCGTGTCTGCTCCTAAAAATTTGAAGCGGGTAGAATCCTTATCCTGCAGCGCGAGTCTCTTTTGAAGGGCGTGGTCTTTCAAAGTACTGCGTATCGATTCAAATTGACTCTCGATCGCAGGATTAGCCAGAATAAGGCCAGCAGCGTTTCGTTGCTTTAATTTAGAATTAATCTCATAACTGCTCCGCAGGTTTTTAACAAACAACAATACGAACCTGCCTCTTACCTCAATTTGATTCAATTCTTCCTCCGTGCCATACCCCCCAAAGACAACTTCTTTCTCAGTCTCCTCATTTTGCACGTGGGTGCCCTGAAACACCATGTTTTCAAAATTCCGTAAGGTTGCGTTGGGAGTTTTTAAATACACCTGACCCCAGTAAGTTTGAGGTAGTTTAAACCGCTCGAGGTAACTATTCTGCCAGTACGGTTGGAGCCCTAACCTTTGAAATCGGTCGGCAATAAATTTCTCCGCTTTCTTTTGACCCGCAGTTCCGGTTCCGCGGCCTTCCAGGGAATCCGCACTTAATATTCTAATGAATAATTTTAAGTCGTTCCTGTCAATGTTGGAGTTGCTTACCTGTGACTGACTTGGTATTGCCAAAGAGGTCAAGCACGTAATAAGTAGTAGCCTCATCATAGAAGCAGAATCTGTTATTGGCATCCCCCGTGGTTTCATTAATTCATGATCAGTTCCACTTAATCGCAGTCCTAGGCAAGGCTTCGCAAGGGAAATTTTAGTCATGGTCTATTGATGCCCGATGTTATTCTTACCCTCTTTTCAATGAAAGGTGTCGTCTTATATTGATCAGTTATATCCTTTCCTCCTGCCAGAATAGCTTTATCAAATCCATAAAATATTAACGTATCATTCTTCAATTCCCAATGTTGCCAGTATTCAGAATTGATAAAGGTAGTATCTGAGCAAAACGTGAAGGTTTCCTTATACATGTTACCATCAATTTGATAAGGCCCTGCTCCTGAAAAAAAGAAATTTCCGATTGAATCATACATTATAAAAGAGGCGAAACCATCACAAAAGGTTTTAAATTGAGCTGGATATCGCTTAGCTGGAATTTTCCGACCATTGATTTCCGTTGACACCAAAACCCAATTACCTTCAATTGCATTGCTTTCATTACGCTGAGCTTTATCCTTACAACCACTGAAAATAATAATCATCAGACAAATGAGAACTTGTATATATTTCATGGAGTAGTATTTGGCTAAATTAACAAGGCTTGTTTTAAATAATAATTTTATTATTTCCTTCCCAGTAGAGTCATTGCAATTCAATTTTATCGCTGCCTCATTTCTTAACAGACTATCCGAACTCAAACACGGAGTCCGGAACGAGACTCCGCAGGAAAAGGGGGCGTGACCTCTCAATGTACTGAGCAATTTGCAATTCCATTCTGTAACTTAGAAAGGTTGTCTCACACTCACTCTATGAAAGAAACTTTCTTTATTTTCCCATTAACGACTTCATATATGGCAACTGCTCGGATAGTTTCACCGCCAAATCTTACCTTTTCCAGATCAATGACTTTGTTGTTGATAACAATTCTATTTTGAATTTGGCAATATAAATTCGGAACGTGGTTTAAAAAATCATATTCAGTACGCATTTGTGACTTACCCTTTAAACGAAGTTCTTCATTATAATAAATTTCTATATCATCGGCATAGGTATCTATAAATGCATTAAGATTTCTTGCATTGTAGGCATTCAGCTGTCGTTGAACGACTTCTTCAGGAGTCTCCTTGACCAAAGTATCGGGTCTAATCATCATTCCATTCTTGAAAATGAATTCAATAGAATTTAGGTTCTGTATAGATTCCATGGGATTTTTGGCCAGTAATAATAAGTCAGCATTTTTTCCGATTTCAATACTCCCTATATGGTTCTGAATACCAAAACCTAAGGCTGCATTTATAGTAGAAGTTTTAATTAGTTCCGCATTCGACAGTCCAGCCTTTCCCATTTCCTCAAGTTCCTGAATATATGATGAGGCATGAAATGTTCCGATATTGCCTGCATCTGTTCCTGTAGCAACATTAACACCAGCATTTACAAGTTTTGCCAAATTAACTTTCATAATGGAGTCAGTGTGATTTTTTGGTATTCCATTTCTACGAAACCATGTTATCACGGATGGCCATGATGTACTGTCCATTGATTCGATATCAGTTAAACTTCCATAAGCAAAGGGGTTCGCCCACATCAAGTCCTGTTGATGGTGAGATAATTGCCCAGAAAATGTTTTGTCGTAATTACCCATTACAATTAATGTAGGTACATAAGTAACATTTTTGGATTTGAGTATAGCAACAAAATCATCGGGAATGATGTTATCCATAATACTATGGACCAGAACACTTGCTCCTGCATCCACAGCCAATCTAGCGGTCTCCAACTCAGTTGCATGAACCGCTAATTTTAAACCATTTTTTGCACTTAACTCAGCCAGGTATTTTACTAATGAAAATGACTTCTCTGCCGGAAATTCCTTTCCAGAGATATACCACATTTTTATGAAGTCAGGCTTTTTCAAAAGCATCTTATTGAATAGTTTATCAATATCATCAGTTGTTGCAATTCTTATTATAGGTGGATCATCAAGTTCAAGTTCTTTATCTTCTACTATAGAGAATAATGGTCCCGTAACTAAAACATTGGGATAAGTTGCGGTCTTACTGATACTGTCTCTAATAATAAAATTTGAGAAAGGTCCACCATTATCAATTATCGTAGTAATACCGAGACGCAAATATCGATTTAGGTAATCAGTCGAATTATTAAAGCCGTTTTCACGTTCCGTCTGATACGAAACATGCTTTGTAAGATCGACTGCGTCTGGTCGTGTGTATAAGCTGCCTGATTGAAAGAAATGGATGTGTGAATCAATGAGCCCAGGAATTAAATACTTTCCCCTCCCATCTATCGTATTCACTTCCTTTCCTACTTTGATTTTTTTGTCAGGCCCGATCCAGGATATTTTTCCTTTTGAAATTAGTAAACTATAATTTACTAATTGCTTTCCTGTCTTTACCTCAATGATGTTTACGTTTCGTAATGCTGTTTCTTGCCCAAAAAGGTTCAAGAATTCTAACATTAAAGCGATGAGCGTGATCAGTTTTTTCATATGATGAACGGTTCCTAGAGCTTTACCCTAATATAATCATTTCCCTAATCAATATGATGGAAGCCAACTGAAGACGTATACCATCTACAATTGTCAAATTCAAAAAAACAAGACTATTAAGAATGATTTTGAATCGGTGTGACCCTCCTTACCGCGCCAGCAGCTCCGAATCCTTGATAATCGTAGTCACAATGCTGGTCCGCCCATTGTCCATGCGCGTCCAGATGGGTGCAATCACGCCCTTGTGGGCATCGATGTTGGTGTAGTCGCCAAAAAATTTGGTTTCGGTAGGAATGAACGGGGTTTCACTGATCTTCACTTCCTTAAAGGTGGAGCCGCCATCGACCGAGTAGGCCAGGTACACATCGGTTTGCATATCATCATAGGCTCTGCGATCGTAGTACACAATATAAATAAAGCCCGTTCCCTGATCCACCGCCATCCACGGCAGAAATTGATGCTTGCCCGGGCCGTCCTGATTAATGCGCATGGGGGGCGACCAAAAGTCTCCACCATTGGTCGAGCGCGAGAACCAGATGTCGGTATCGTCTGTTCCATTCTTTTGATCGGCCCACACTAAATACAAACTACCCCGCAACCGGCCCTTGCTGTTGTCCATCATCAACACGGGCATGCCGTTGCTGCGGCTAAGTCCCGGAATATCCATGGCCCACCCGCCATGATGTTTGGCAATGAGTAAATCGTTGGTGAGCCAGGTCTTGCCGCCATCGAATGAGCGGTCAAAGTAAATGTTCCCTTGGTTGGACCACGCAACAAACACCCGGCCTTCCTCATCAACAGCCGGCACGGCTCCTTCGGTGGTGTTATCGTCATCAATACAATCACCGGGGTTTTGATTAATCTGGATTGCCTTACTCCATTTTTTTCCAGCCTTGCTTGACATGCTAAACATGATGTTGGAATGACAATTGGGATCGGTCAAACCGTACTTGTCAAATTGCGTCCACGTGGTATAGATGTATTGCTTGCGCGGATGAACAGCCGGCCACTCCTTGTCCTGATCGGCTGGAGGATTGTGGCCGATCGATTCCCCGTCACTCCAGGTTTCGCCCCCATCGGTTGATTTTTGAACTACAATCCGATCGAGCCAGGCCTCATTGCTTCGGCCCTGTTTACTTGGATCGGCCAAATGAAAATAATAGAAGTGTCCTTTGGCATCGGAAATAACGGCCGGGTCGCCAAACACGCCATAAGGTGAAGTAAGCGTTGTCGTTTGCCACGATAAACCCCCATCCTTGGTATAGATCGCTTTATCCAATACTACTCCTGCCAGGATATTATCCGGGTTCTTCTTGTTGATGGCGATGCTGGGTTCTACCGGGGGATAAACGCCATCCACCTGGGTGGCGATTACTTGATTTTTAAACTGAGCCTGCGACTGAAATCCCAACAGGCACACAATCCATAGTAAGCGATGCATGCAGTAACCGTTTGTCCGCAAAATTATAAGTGCTTCAAACTTTTCAAAACCTCTACCCACCGTTGGTAGCCGGCCCCGTTCAGGTGAAGTCCATCGTTTGTAAAATTCTTATTCAGACGGCCCTGCTCGTCCACAAGTTTTTCGTAAACATCCACATAGGTGTAGCGCATGCGTTCGGCATAGCGCGCCAGTTGGTCATTGATAATTAAAATGTGGCTGGCGTTATTAAACTGCATCGGAAACTTCTCCACCGTTTCATTTACGGGAAAAATACTTTGCACGAAAATCTTTGTCCTGGGCGACTCAGCCTTAATCCGCGATATGATCAGGAAAATATTTTCGATGATCGCCTCATCGGGTATTTTTTTCGACAAATCATTAGTGCCGATCAAGATAAACAAACTGGAAGGCTTCAGCTCGATGACTTCATCGAGGCGAGCCAACACCCCAAATGTGTTATCACCTGAAATGCCGCGGTTAATAATGGTCGAATCTTTTAGCAACCGCCTCCAGTTACCGCCTTCCGTAATGCTATTTCCCAGAAAGACAATCTTGCCGGGCAGGGTGTTCTCCTTTTTAAATTTTTCCAGGCGCACCCAGTAGTGCTCGGGTAAATTCGGAACGGTATCGTAGGGTCGTTTCTGGGCTACCAACGGAAATGTAACCAGCAAGAAGGCAATCAGCAGCAGTCTCATTTCTTAAAGGTATCGATTTTTGTGTTAAGCTTTTCACCTCCGCCCACTTCCACCACCGATGACCCATAGACCTTGATCGAAGCCTTGACAAAATCCTCGGCATTGGCTTTATAAATATTGTCCACATATTTCTGCGGATTGCGGTCGATGTACGGAAACCAGGTGCTGTGAATTTGCACCATCACTTTATGACCCTTCTTAAAGGTGTGCAGAATATCCTGCAACGCAATATTCACATCGGTTACTTCGCCCGGTTTAAAGGGCTCCGGCTTCTCGAAGCTGTTGCGCCACCGGCCGCGAAATACTTCATGCCGCACCAACTGCTGGTAGCCGCCCATGATTATGTTATTGGGATTGTGCTTGTAGCTGGGGTGATCATTGGGATACACATCAATGAGTTTTACAATGAAATCGGCATCCGTGCTGGAGATCGCCACTTTTAGCTTGGCCAGAATTTCACCAGCCAGTGTGATGTCCTCTTTGAGGGGCTCCGTTTCAAACGTGATCACATCCGGCCGCATGGAAGCCTCGCGCTGGTCATCCGTCATAAACCTGCGCGGGGTAAAGGTCAGGCCTTCGGTTTGAGAAACATAAGGCACGGGTTTATTCGGATCGCTGATGTACTCAAATTCCGCTTGTGGGTTGGCGGGCTCATTGACAAACAATCTTCCGTTTTCACCAAAGTATAATTTAACCGGAGGGATTTCTTTAGGCGGCCATTCCGCAAACTGCTTCCAAACTTTCAACCCGCAGTCATACATCAGGGCTTCGGGCAAATCGGGCTTCGTGTTTTCTTTCAGTATGGAATTGAAAAATTTGCGCTCCACCTCACGCTGATAATAGGTGGAAATACTGTCACCAAAATAAATATGGTTCACGGCCTGAAATCCCGATTCGCGGGCCCAGTCGCCATGGCTCCAGGGGCCCATAACAATGGTGTTTTGTGTGGCGGGACTAGTCGCTTCAATCCGCTTATAAATATTGAGTGGTCCATACAAGTCCTCTGCATCGTACCAGCCGCCTACCGTCATCACCGCATGCTTGGCGTTAGTCAGGTGCGGTAATAAATTTCGCTGCTGCCAAAAGGCATCATAATTCGGGTGCTCAACAATCTGTTGCCAGAAAAAATTATCGTGATGATATTTTTCGGTGGCATTCTTCAGAGGCCCGAGGTCCAGATGAAAGTCATAGCCATCACGGGGTCGGGCACTGCCCGATCCAAAGCGGGCATTCTTATCGGCATACCAACTCTTATCGGTGGGTTTGTCATGCTGATAGCCAAATGTGGCAAAGGCTGCCAGATAGCTTTGAAGAAACACTCCGTTGTGATGAAAATCATCGAACCAAAAATCCGAAATGGGCGCCTGGGGTGAAGAAGCCTTAAGAGCCGGATGGGCATCGGGAATACCGGCCGCAGTATAAAAGCCCGGATAGGAAATACCCCACTGCCCTACGCGGCCATTGTTGCCTTTGATATTTTTGATCAGCCAGTCAATTGTATCCCAGGTATCGGACGCTTCATCAATAGCCGTTTTGTTTTTACGGTCGTTGCCCGGAATATTCGGACGCATGTTGTCAAACTCGCCTTCACTCATCCACCGGCCGCGCACATCCTGGTACACGAAAATATAACCATCCTGCATCAGGTAGCGGGAAGGCCCGAGGCTTCGTCTGTATTTGGTAGGTCCATACGGGGCAACACTATAGCAGGTACGCTGCATCAGGATCGGGTAGGTCCTGGTTTTGTCCTTTGGCAAATAGATTGAAGTAAAAAGTTTCACCCCATCGCGCATGGGGATGGTCACCTCCAGTTTTTCGTAGTGCTCTTTAATATAAAGTGAATCCGGAACCTGTGACCATGCAGGGATACTGGCGACCAGGAGGATGAACAGAAGTTTTTTCATACGTCATAAGATTAGCATCTGAAAATTACGGGTTATTTTCCATTCCGCTTCACGAAGATGGAAGACCGGTTCAACTTTAATGCGAACAGGTATTTTGCTATTTGCTGCGCAATGCTGAACTTCTCGACTTCATTCTGATGGACTCTCGTCATTATTCCTTATCCGTGGGTATCATGCTGGTCATTGCCAACATGATTGGCACCGGAGTATTTACTTCGCTAGGCTACCAGGTAGGACCTCTTCCGTCAGGATTTGTGATCCTCATGCTTTGGCTGTTAGGCGGTATTGTGGCGCTGTCCGGTGCGCTAACGTATGCCGAGATTGCTACAGTGCTCAAGCGATCAGGTGGTGAATACCTGTATCTGCGAAAAATTTTTCATCCGGCACTCGGTTTTCTCAGTGGTTGGATGAGTGCCTTGGTGGGTTTTGCCGGAGCGATTTCCGCTGTTGCGATTGCCATTGGTGAATATGCCACTGAAACACTGGGCGTACCTACCCGGTTGATTGCGATTGGTGCGATCCTGTTGGTGTCGGCTATCCATTGGTTTGGGGTGAAAACCGGGGGCCGCGCCCAAACCATTTTGACCTCCATCAAGTTGTGCCTGATCATGTTTTTTTGCATCGCACCCATCTTTGTTTCGGAAGGAACCGCAGTCAATTTCCTGCCTTTAGCAGGTGATGGCAAGTTGATCCTGAGTTCGGGCTTTGCCGTATCGCTCGTGTTTGTCGTGTATGCCTATACCGGTTGGAATGCTGCCGCCTACATTGCCGGTAACCTCGATAACCCACAGCGCAACCTGCCGATTTCTCTCATCGCAGGTACTGCCATTGTGGCTATCATCTACCTCGCGTTGAATGCTACCTTTCTGTATTCGGCTACCTTTCAGGAACTGGAAGGCCAGAATGACATCGGCAACGTGGTGGCTCATAAACTTTTTGGAGAAAGAGCCGGCATGGTGTTTTCAGGCATCTTTAGTTTTGCCTTGTTGTCAACCCTCAGTGCCATGACGATTGCCGGGCCCCGTGTAACAGAAGCCATGGGTGCCGACTATCCCTTGCTCAAATCGTTCTCGGTACGAAATCGATTCGACATGCCCTACCTCGCCATTCTGGCCCAGGCGGGTTGGTCAATTTTTTTGGTGATGGTGAGCTCATTCAAGGAAATTATTCAGTACATCTCCGTGAGCCTTTCCTTTTTTTCCATGCTGACCGTGATCGGGATTTTTTTCCTACGCAGAAAAAAAACCACCGAGCCTCATTTCAAAGTACCATTTTATCCCTTGCCTCCGATTATATTTATAATCTGCACCGTTTGGATGATCTACTATGTAGCGGCTGAGGATTTCAAGATCATTTTATATGCACTGGGAACCATGGTGCCCGGTTACCTTCTTTATCTGTTCGCTAGCCAATCACAACCAGACGAAACCGTTACATGAGATTTTTTTGCTTCTTTCTCGCAGGCAGTTTACTGGCCTGTCAATCCCAACAAAAGGCAGAACTGCCAATCGATACCCTTCAACAGGGCGAACCGGATTCACTTGTAACAGCGAGGGTTGAACCTGTTATAACTCCAATCCAGAAGGATACCTTGCTCGACAACGTGGGGCGTTTCATAGCCGGATTATCACAATTGGATTCCAATGCTTTTTCCAACCTGGAAACTGATGCCTATTGGGAACAATACAAAATTTCCATGGACTTCAACTGGAAGAAAATGTACGACTCGCGGCTAAGTAAAATGGAACACTGGCAGGATAGTGTATTCGCCCCGCTGCAACATGATTCGCTTACATTGTTCTATCCGTTTTCAGGGCCTGATTTTTTACATGCCTATTATTTATATCCCAACGCTCCGGTCTATGTACTGGCCGCCCTCGAACCCATTATCGAGGTTCCCGCGCTGGATACCTTGCCCGTTCGCAAGCGGGATTTGTTTTTGGATAGCCTTGGTCGCTCCTTACGGGACATTTTTCAAAAGAGCTACTTCATTACCAAACATATGCAGGAAGACCTGAAGGCCATCAGCGGAGTGCTGCCCCCTTTATATTTTTTTATTGAACGCACCGGCCACGAGTTATTGAGCCAGCAATTCATCACCCTCGATTCCGTTGGAATGGAAGTACCCGTGGCCTATAAAACCTTATCGTGGCATAAGACACAAGGCGTTAAACTGGTATTCCGAAACACAAGCAGCGGTAAAATCAAAACTCTTTATTATTTCTCCGCCAGCATTTCCAATGCCGGTTTACGCGATCGACCCGAACTGGTGAAATTCTTAACCGGGCAATCGCCCTTCAATACCTTTGTCAAGTCTGCGTCCTACCTCATGCACAACCCGCCCTTTACCGAGATCAAAAAATTGCTACTCACTCATTCCGAAAATATCTTTCAGGATGATACCGGCATTCCGTTTAAGGATTTCAAAAATCAACTGAATATATCCGTTCACCTGTATGGCGACTACGTCAAGCCGATCAAAGACTTTGGTGAAGCCCATTACCAACCGGACCTTGATTCGGCCTATCAGGCTTCGGCCACCAAAGAGAAACTTCCCTTTTCTCTGGGGTACCATTGGGGCACTTCCCGGCAACATTACCTGCTGATCAGCAAAACGAAATTGCAAACGCGCTAACGACCGTTCAAAAAATTGATTTTCGTTACCGGTAAAAGTTTGGTTTCTTCCGTCCAAATTTCATGATCATGAAGAATCTACTCCTCGTGTGCTTGCTCCCCATCACCGCTTTCTCACAAAAGCTGACCGGGTTCACCACCCAACGCGAATCAACTCAGGTTGCCACCGAAACATTGTTTCTGCAGCAACAACAAAACGAGCGGTATAAAAACCACTTAAAAGAACTTACCCAGGAGCCACACATAGCGGGCAGTAAAGCCAACGAACGCGTGCGCGATTACATGGCCGATGTGATGCGGAAAGCCGGTCTGCAAGTGGAAATTTTTCCATACGATATTTATTTGCCTGTGATGCCGGGCACGGCCTATGCCGAAGTGGTGGAACCCGTTCGCATTCCGCTCAATAATAAAGAATACATCCATCACGAGGATCCCTTCACCACTAATCCTGAATTACCCATTGGATTTAATGCTTATACCGGTTCGGGCGATGTAACAGCCGAAGTAGTGTATGCCAACTACGGTCGCAGAGAAGATTTTCAAAAACTAGAAGCTATGGGGATCTCGGTTAAAGGAAAAATCGTTCTGGCCCGCTATGGCGGAAACTTCCGTGGATACAAAGCCAAATATGCACAAGCCTATGGCGCTGCTGGTTTAATCATCTTCACTGACCCCGGTGACAGCGGTTATGCCAAAGGGTTGGTGTACCCGGAAGGGCCTTACTTTAACGAGAGCAGTATCCAACGCGGTTCGCTGTTGACTGCCGATTGGACGGGCGATCCGCTCACACCATTTGAACCTGCTCTACCGGTTGATGGAAAGAAGAAAATTGTGCGAAAGAAACCGGAGGAAGTCAGCGGCATGCATTCCATTCCGGTGTTGCCACTGCCTTATGGTTCGGCCAAAGAAATTTTTGCCCGCATGAAGGGCAAGCCGGTGCCCACAGGTTGGCAAGGAGGATTGCCGTATACCTATCGCCTTGAAGGTGGGCCTGATTTAAAAGTCCGGGTTAACGTGCACCAGGAACGAAAAATTCAGCGTGTGTATAATGTGGTGGGTACGTTGGTTGGTTCGGAATTTCCCAACGAGTGGATTATTGCGGGCTCGCATTATGATGCCTGGGGCCATGGGGCAACCGATCCAAATAGCGGTACAGCAATGTTGCTCTCGCTAAGTGAATCCTTGGGTAAGTTGGCGCAGGCTGGTCAACGACCCAGACGTACGATCAAGATTGCCCATTGGGATGCTGAAGAGCAAGGGGTAATTGGCTCCACCGAATGGGTGGAACAATTTCGTGATGAATTGAATGCCAAAGGCGTTGCCTACTTTAATGCAGATGGTGCCGTGAGCGGCAAAAATTTTGGCGGGGCTTCCAGTCCATCGCTAAAAGGATTAATCATTGATGCTACCAAAGTAATCCCCTACCCCGATTCAGCAAAAAGTGTGTATGATCATTGGCGCAAGCAAAATCCTAATCCACCCATCGGGAACCTGGGAGGCGGATCGGATCACATCGCCTTTTACACGCACGTGGGTATACCCTCGTGGAGTGGTGGCACCGGTGGTCCAACCATGTATCACTCCAACCACGATACGTTCTATTTCTATGAGCATTTCTCCGATCCCTCCTTTTCCATGGGTCCATTGGTGGAACGGGTGTTTGGGATTGCCGCCTTGCGGTTGGCTAATGCGGATGTGATTCCCTACAACGTGAGCCGCTATGGAACGGATTTGCGCACTCACTTTGAAGGTTTGCAAAAAGCCATCGCGGCATACGATAAAACAGAAAACAAATTTTCTTTTGAGACCTTGTTAAAAGCCGCTGATGATTTAAAGAAAACAGGTGAAGCCTGCGAAGCCGCGCTAAAGAATACCAACGTGGCCAACACAAAAGCAATCAATGCCGAACTGCTGGTGCTGGAGCGCCAATGGATTGATCCGGAAGGGATGCCGTACGGCAACTGGTATAAGTCGTTGTACGCTTCGCCCGATCCGTACAGCGGGTATGCCTCTGCCATCTTGCCGGGTTTTCAATATGAAGTGGCGAATAAGTCAACGGCCAACTTGACGATGTGGGAGCAAAAATACCTGGCTGCCATCGCCCGATTGAAAACGAAACTGGAAACCATCACGCGGTTAGCTTCAAACTAAACTCGATTTCGTTATTGGCTACCAGGTTTAACCTGAACCGGACACCACCTTCTGGTTATTAGCATTGTCCAGGTTGCCATTATTCTCCTAATCACGCTAAAGTGTCATTTTAACGTTTAATTAAAACTGCTTCATCCACGTAATCTTGAAAATCCCGTTTTGATTCGCCAGGCGGTCATCGCGCATTGTGGTAGCATTAAAAACGGTTTGGCGGTTGTCGTTGTACACCACATAAACAAACGACAAAGGAGCGTACTCCCACGAAAGGCGGCCATTGAACACGCCCCGCTCCACTGCAGTGTTATATTGATAGAATGTAATGAGTTGCACCCGAGGATTTAATGCAAGTCGTAACTCAGGCGTAATCAAATCTGTTTCGCGATTGGTTGCATTTTCACCAAATGATCGAAACGTGTTGTGTTGATAATTAACAGACAAGGCAATATTGGGCATAGGCGAAAAGCGACCGCGTACTTCATACCGATCCAATGAACCGTTATAATAACCACCGGTCTCGTACAACAACCCAAACGAAAACTTTTTTGATTGATCGTTGCCATAATAAAACCGGTAACGGGCGTATTGATAATCGCCTGCTGCTACGGGCATGCCAACAATGGTAATGGGCTCAGGCAAACTTTGCCACGTGGGCACCACATAGGCATAGGCCAAGGCACCACTCAGGAATACTGCATACAATGGAAAAATTTCAAACTCAGCTTGTAAAAACTTTCCATCGCTGGCGCGATGAAAGATATGACCATAAAATCCGGGGTCAAGTTGGCGCAACTTTTTCGGCACCCATGCTTTGCGGATGATACGATAGCCGCCAAAGTCGGTGTTTACAATGTTGCGGTCATAGACGAAGCCAACCTGCGGGTCGTAATCTTTGTTCACCACACTTTGCCAATAATACAGATACAATTGATTGCTGAAGTACGAAAGTTCGCTGGTAAAAGAGAATCCAGAACTTTTACCGGTAGTAGTAGAAACACTAGCCGATGTACTCCACGATAACGGGGTGGAGATGCGCAGATAGGCATCGGCTGTATAGGTAAAATTTTGTTGGCTTGCCGTGCTGTCCGTAGCGTCATCAAACTTGGAGGTAATCAATCCGCCAAAGCGATTTTGTTCACCAAAGTTTTTAGAGTAACGCGCCACACCATAGGTGCTGGCCGGAAAGTTTTCATTGCTGCGTTGCCGGATGAGCATACCGCCAAAATTTCGTTTTTGGGTTCGGCTTACTAAGCGTGCTCCGGCATCAATACCAATGGGATTACCCGAGGGATCAAGTCCGATTTTTCTGCTAAAGAATGGTTGAATACTTCCCGGCATGCCCGTGATAAACAAACTCGCATTCTCTAAAAAGAATTGCCTGCGCTCGGGAAAGAAAACGGAGAAGCGCGTGAGGTTATTCACTTGCCGGTCTACATCCGCTTGCGCGAAATCCGTGTTAGCAGTAAAGTCCAAAACAGTAAACGGGTTAATAGCCCACTTGATTTCGCCACCTACTTTTGAAGTTGTTTCCGACAGGGTAACATCTCCATTGCGCGTACCTTCATCGGCACTGAATAAAAAGTAGGGATTGATGCGAATGTTGGCCGAGGGCGGTGGCGGCTTGATACCCGTAAGCAAACCTTCATACGCCATGCGATAATTATTGGTGGCCCGTGGATAAGGATTCCACCCGGAGAACTGATTTTTATTTCGCGCGATACGCAGGAAGTTTATGCCCCACGTGGTGGAATCTTTCGGATAGCGCAACGTTTTCCACGGAATGGCAACTTCCGCCACCCAACCTGAATCCGTGCGCACAGTTCTTACTTTCCACAACGCGTCCCAATCCCGATCAAAGAACTGATCATCAAACGCGAGAATGTCGCGCTGTGCGCCATGCGGATTGGTTTGAAACACCATGGCATTGCGCTTATCGCGGAAGGGATCGAGCGCCACACCAAAAATATCATTGGTGAAAAATTCAAAGTCCCTGCGCAAGTCCGGCACCCGCACACCCTTCTTTCCCAAACTATCCGGACAGAACGCACCGATGTAGAGATTACGATTATCGTAAAGCACTTTCACATGCGTATCCGGATTGGCCTCTGCGCCTTGCATAGGTTGAACCTGGAAAAAGTTTTTCACTTCAAAGGCAGCGCGCCACGGGCTTTCACTCAACCGACCATCAATCGTTAATCGTTCCGAAGAAAGACCGGCCCGAATTTCTTTGGGCGGATTAACCGGCTCGAAGATGACAACGTCATCTTGTGATTGTGCCCACACGCTGCTCAATGCCCAAAACATCAGCACGAAGCATAAAACATGTTTCATGAAGTGAGCATTTGTTCGTGCTTTTGAAAGTTGAATAGGACAACGGATAGCAATACGGTAATGAGCACATAAGCCGTTAGCATCGTTAAGTTGTTAACCCATGTCGAGTGCACCTTTGGTTCATACTCAAACTGCGGCAATCCCGGTAAGTCTTCCGGTTTCATGCTTTCGTTGCGGAACATACGCGGCATGAAGTAAGCTTTCCACGTATCTGCAAACTGAATGACTTGTTCGCGGTAGCTGGCATAGTGCGCAGGCGCAGTACCGGCCTGGTCGTTCAAGGCCGATTGCAACACAATGGCCGGTGAAAAGATTCCCAGTTTATCCACCCACGTTTGTTGTTGGGCAATGGCCTCGTCATACTCGTTTAATATCGGGCTAACCGCTTGCTTCAGCACATCGATGGTAGCGAAATATTCTAACCAGAAACTATATTGGTTATTTTCAGTAGAGTCTTTAGGCGCTAGTTCTGGGTGATCGCGGTAATAGGTCTTTAACATCTTGGCGGCTTCTTTTTCTGCCTTAGCTTCCGCCACACGATACTCATTGATCATGTTGATGCGCGAAGGAACGGGATACAACGTGTTGGCAGTTTGACTGATGATGGACGGCAGCAACAACACAAGCGCTACCCAAACCGATACCAACGCCACTGCATTTTGTCCGGATGATTTGCCAAAGAGGTTGATCAGCAACGAAACTAAAAACCAGAAAAACGCATAGAGCAATAAAAAGAAATACACAATTAAAAAACCATTGGCGATGGCCGTTGCCAGTACTCCGTTTACAAGCATGGCAATCACTAACGACACCAACAGTACAATGGCGATTATAATAAAGCGTAACACCGTTCTGGAAAACAGCCAACCATATAATGATATGGGTTGTGCCATCGTAAGCCGGAATACACCACTTTCTTTTTCCTGCGATAAAAGATTATAACTGAAAGCGATGATCAATAATGGCAATAGGTAAATGCACACAAAGGCAAGATCGAATGTGCCGAACAGTAATTGTACCGGGTTCGCCAATTCTGAAAAGCCTAAGGCATACGCTTCGCCATAGAGTTTGGGTTTTACATAGTGTGTGAACAAATCGCTTTGACCAACCGCAATAAAGGCCAGCGGTTGCGCATCCATACTCACCACGCGCGGGGCACGCTGTCCATATACACTCAACGAACGCGGGTCCAGCCAACGCTCGGGTGCTGGCGACAAGCCGCGCGAGATAGAATCAATCTGCCCGGCATATTTTGCATCAATCTTTTGCATATCGGCTTTAGCCTTTTCGATGGCAGCCTTACGGGTATTAACTTTTTGATTGCCGTTATAGACAGCATAAGTCATCACACCTAAGAAGATAACCAATAAGGCCAGCACCCACCGCTCGCGGAAGAGTTGCAGCCACTCGTATTTGAATTGATGCTGTATCATGACACTACTTTCATTTTGTTAACCTGAAAAATCACCAGTGCAAATGTGCCCATCAACCACAACGCGAGTAAGCTGATGTTTCCTTTGTTCTCACTCAGAACCGATGCGTACGTGGGCGGGGTGTACTCGAACTCAGGCACGCTGGTCCATAATTTTTCATCGGCCAGGTAATCCCAATCACCGGTCTTTGAGTTATCTACCATGTCGCCATTCATTTTGCCCACCAATAGCAAACGGTACTTTTCTGCAGCATCGGCAAAAGCCCAATGCGAGCTGTAATCGGTGCGGCACAAGGCCATGGACAAAAAGCGTGTCGGCAAGAATGGTGATAGTGCTGATGTGTACTGATATACCTGTGATTGTTTGGCATTTGTTTTCTTCAACAGATCATAGTGTTCAAAATAAATTTGTGCTTCATGTTCATCACCTTTCTGCATGAGGAAGCCATCCCAATTAAAAGGCAATTGTGAAATACTATCCACACCATATTGTTTCAGCGTTTCTGCTTCTAGTTTTTTAGCAGCATCGCTCCACGGCTCGTGACCGTTCAGGCCGCTGCTTTTGGCTTGCGCGATTTGTTCTTCAAATTCTAGCTGTGTAGGGTATGAATAGAGTTTCTGCGCCAGATTAGTAGAGAGTTTTGGTGTTGCCAGACAAGCCACCATCCACAATACCAACAAGGCAACAAATGCAAGACTCGATTTTTTGAATAGCGATGATACCAACAAGGTGAGGTTGGTAAACACCGCATAGTATACTAAGTAAATCACGAACAAACCAGTAAGGGCTGCAAGACTGAACTCACCATAATTATTGAGGTTGGAAAGGAATAGTGTGGCCAAGACATAGACCGGTAACACAACCAAAAGCACTGGAATGAAAAGCCCGAGCCATTTGCCCAGTGCTAATTTCCAACCAGGGACACCCTGGCTTTGCAACAGTTTCAGCGTACCACTTTCGCGTTCGCGTGTAAAGGCATGAAAACCATTCAAGATGATGAACAGCGGAATGATGAAGAGTAGAATAAAATCCGGAGTTAAATCACCAAAGCGGGCCAATGCTGTTTGATCTTGCGCGGCCATGTATTGTGCCTGGTTACGGGCGTGTGCTTCGAGATAAATACTTACGCCTGCATATTTATCAACACCATTATCGATAAGTGCCATGGGATATTTAGGCTTGAAAGCATACGTGCCATAGTGGGCAGCCGAGTGCGGATTTTTCTTACCCTGGCCTTCCCATATATTTCGGGCATTTTTTCGTGCCGCTTCATGCTGGGCGTTAATCGATTCGTAATACGATTTGCTTACAAACACCGAAGCAATCAGCAAAGCAAACACGATAATAGCGGTGATGCGAAACCTTCCATCCCGAAAGGTTTCTTTCAATTCTTTTTTTGCGATAAGGGTTATCATATCTTTCAATTCATGTGTTTCAAATACAACATCTCTAAATCTGCGTGGCTGATTTGTTCACTGGTGAGCAACTCAAGCAACTTTCCTTCTTTCATAATTCCAATGTGGGTGCCGGTTTCCTTCGCGCGAAACAAATCATGGGTTGCCATCAACGTGGCCACACCTTGCTTGCTTAGTTTGGTAAGTAGTTCGGCAAACTCATTACTGGCTTTTGGGTCAAGGCCAGAGGTTGGTTCATCGAGCAACAATACTTTGGCTTGTTTCGCCAAGGCGATGGCGATGCCGACTTTCTGGCGCATGCCTTTCGAGTATTGCGACACGCGCTGTTGATGCGCACCGGATTGCAGGCCTGCTTCCGTTAAAAAATTAGCCAGCTCTTGTGTACTGTATTTTTTACCTGCTAATCCGGAAAAATATTCCAGGTTCTCAACACCTGTCAAGGCCGGGTAGAGCATCAGGTTTTCCGGAATATAGGCCAGCACTTTTTTCGCTTCGAGTGGTTGTGTCACTACGTTTTTACCATCAAGAAAAACTTCACCACCATCAGGCTGAATGAAGTTGAGGAACAAATTGATGGTAGTTGTTTTGCCGGCACCATTGGCACCGAGCAAGCAAAAGATTTCACCGGCATTCACATTCAGGTCGAGTGCTTGCAGGGCGGTTTTGCCGTTGTAGGTTTTAGTGAGTTGTCTGGCCGTTATCATAATGTAATAAGTTGTTTAGGTTAAAAATCTAATCGAAGCAACAGTCGCTTTTCAATTCCTTGAATACCTGCTGCATGGAGTGGCTGATGATGTCGCTTATCCAATTCATATCGGCCAGGCATCGTTAAATTTTCCACCATTCAAGAAGTGCTGAGCTTCCGCTTCGTTGCACAAGCACGCTTCCAACTCACGTCTTACTTTTTCTTTATCCAGGTGTTGACCGATAATAACAAGTTCATTTAGTCGATCGCCCCACGTTTTATTCCACTTCTTTTGAATGAAATCCTGATTCTCAATAAATGCCGGGCTGGCTGCACGCTCGCGCAGGGATAAAGCAGCCCACCAGCGGCCATATACTTCCGCTTTTGATGAACCACCGGCTTGGCTCCAGAGTAAGACCTGCTCATGGCGTGAGGCTAACCAGAAGATTCCTTTACTTCGTACCACACTGGTTGGCCATCGGTGTTGGATGTAATTCCATAACCTGTCGGGATTAAACGGTCGTGGATCACGAAATACAAACGAGCTGATACCGTACTCTTCCGTTTCGGGTGTGTGAATGTTATGCAGTTCTTTAATCCAACCGGCCGATTGCTCGGCCTTTTCGTAATCAAAGAGTTTTGTGTTGAGAATTTCTTTTGCCTGAACTTTACTGTGACTAGTTTTTATAATCCGCGCATCGGGATTTAATTTACGAAGCATGCCTTCCAGCAATTTCAAATTCTCGGTACTAACCAAATCTGTTTTATTCAACACAATGACGTTTGCAAACTCTACCTGATCAGTAAGCAGGTTAACAATACTGCGTTGATCTTCCACATCGTCTGTTATCTTCCGGGAGAGAACCGTATCAGCACTTCCGAAGTCTTTGAAGAAATTGAAAGCATCGACAACTGTAACCATCGTATCAAGCCGGGTGAGATCAGAAAGATTGAGAAGTTGTTCACCTGTATTGAATGTAAAAGTCTGCGCTACGGGAATCGGCTCGCTAATCCCGGTGCTTTCAATCAATAGGTAATCAAACTTGCCTTCTTTGGCGAGTGTGCTTACTTCTTTGATCAGATCTTCCCGCAACGTGCAACAGATACAACCGTTGCTCATTTCTACTAATTTTTCTTCCGTGCGTGAAAGTTTGATTTCGTTTTTCACAAGCTGGGCATCTATGTTTACCTCGCTCATATCGTTTACAATTACGGCTACTTTCATGCCTTCGCGGTTGTTCAGCACATGATTGAGTAGTGTTGTTTTACCGGCACCCAAAAAACCGCTGAGCACGGTTACGGGTAATTTTCTTTCTTTAAATAATCGCATGAGTTATGGGATTAGGGCGTCCACCCGTTTTTTAATTTGTTCTATTCGATGTTTTAACTCCAGTTGAAGTTGGAGCATTTCTTCGGCTGTTACATTCACCGGCTCATGGCTATGATGATGGCCTTCGTGGTGATGATGCTCATTACCAGGTACTTCTACTAAATCATTTACCCAGGCTTCTATGGCGGCTGTAATCACGAAAGCCGAATCGGCAGGAATGGTGCTTAGTTTTAATGTGGCTTCAAGTTCTTCTGCAATCAGCAAGGCTGCGTTATGTACGTTTGCTGCCTCTTGCAACGACTTCTGTTCTTGCGAAGAAGGGCTACATGCCGACAATACCAATAGGCTAAAAAGTTTAAAGAAGCTCCGCATCATCCAGAATAAAATTCATGTGGTTCACATCGCTTTTGTTCAAGCGCAGCTTGCCGCGCACCGTAATCACCTGATCGGGCTTAAGCTTGGGTGGCTTAACCGAAAAGAAAATTTCAGCTACTGACTCTGGTCCAGCTCCGCCACAGAAAAAGCAGGCTGCATATGGGTATTTTGAAATGATAATGGAATTTCCCTGCAGGTCGAGGGGCAAGTAATGACCACGCAAAACCAACAAACTCCCGGATTTCCGGATGATCTCCTGATTGAACCTGGGAACCAGGAAGGTCTCCTTGTATTCAGGAAAATATTTGGCCTCGAATGCTACCCGCGAAAACAGCTTCCAACCCTCTAAATCGTCTTGAATGGGCAAAAACAAAAAGAAAACCGCTAAAAGTAATTTCATATTTGCAACATTGTTGCAATAATAGGGGTTTTTCGATATTTGCAACAATGTTTCAAATAGATAATATTTAGATTAGTCTAAATATTTTTTTATAACATTCTAATTAAATAAGTTTGTGGGTCTAAAAAGATGCGGATCCTCATCACATTCGGTTTTTTTCTCGCTAGCCAGTTCGTCTGGGCTCAGGGTTCCTTGTCGGGTACCGTGCGTACAAAAGGCGAGCCGTTACCTTATATTAATGTGTTGCTCAAGGGTACCACCCTGGGCAACACCACAAACGAAGCCGGAGAATTTACAATCGATAATATCACGGCCGGAACCTATACCGTTCGGATCTCAGGAGTTGGTTACCAAACCCAGGAGGTTACCGTGAGCATTCACTCGGGTGCCACACAACAGCTTACCATCGAAATGACCGAAGATGTTTCGCAACTGGAAGCCGTGGTGGTAACCGGCACCATGAAAGAAGTGACCAAAATGAATTCGCCCATCATGGTGGAAGTCTTTTCCCCTTCCTTCTTCTTAAAAAATCCTACGCCCAATATCTTTGAATCGCTTTCCTTGGTGAATGGGGTTCAGCCGCAAATCAACTGCAATGTGTGCAACACGGGCGACATTCACATCAACGGCTTGGAAGGCCCCTATACGATGATTCTGATTGACGGCATGCCGATTGTCAGCAGTCTTTCCACTGTTTACGGATTGTCCGGCATTCCGAATAGTCTGGTCAAGCGCATGGAAATAGTGAAAGGCCCAGCTTCCACCTTATATGGCTCAGAAGCAGTAGGCGGTGTCATCAACATCATAACCAAGGAGCCTGGTTCATTACCCTTGCTGAAAGTGGATGCCTTTGGTACTTCGGTGGGTGAATTTAATCTGGATGTGGCGTCCAGTACCTCGGTGGGAAAATCGACAACCTTATTGGGTATCAACTATTTCGGCTATAACCACGCGCGCGATATCAATGCCGACAACTTTACGGATGTCACACTACAAAATAGAATCTCAATCTTCAACAAATGGAGTTTATACCGGCCTTCGGGTAAAAACTTTTCATTGGCCGGGCGCTACGTGTATGAAAACCGCTGGGGCGGTGAAATGCAATGGACTCCGGACTTTCGCGGAAGCAACCAGATTTATGGCGAGTCTATTTATACAAATCGTACGGAGTTGATCGGCAATTATGAATTGAACACACCCTTTCCTGCCTTTGTTGACTTCTCTTATAACTTCCACCAGCAAGACTCGTATTACGGTACCGTCAAATACTTCGCCACCCAGCAGGTTGCGTTTGCCCAACTACGCGGCACAAAAAAAATCGGGAGGCACGATCTATTGGCGGGAATTCCGTTGCGTTACATCACCTATGACGATAACACGGTGGGCACGGCCGAAAGTGATGGCACCAATCAACCTGACCTTACCTTGCTCCCTGGAATTTTTGTCCAGGATGAAATTCAGTTCACACCCAAATTCACAACACTAGCTGGTCTGCGTTATGATCATCACAATGTACATGGAAACATATTCACACCCCGGCTTAGTTTTAAGTTTGCCCCGGATAAAAACAATACGCTGCGGTTAACAGGAGGCAGCGGCTACCGGGTGGTGAATTTGTTTACCGAAGATCATGCGGCCCTTACCGGTTCGCGTACTGTGGAAATCCGAAATGATTTGAATCCGGAACAATCGTGGAATGCAAACCTCAACTATGCGCGCAACATCATACTGAGCGAAGGCTTTATCAATCTGGATGCAAGTTTGTTCTATACCTACTTCACCAATAAAATTGTGGGCGACTTTCTTACTGACCCGAACAAAATCATTTATGATAACCTGGATGGCTATGCCATTTCACGCGGCCTAACGGTAAACTCGGATCTGGCTTTGGCTAACAGTTTTAAAATGATTACCGGCTTTACCTGGATGGATGTTTTTCAGGTACAACAAACGGAAACGGGAAAAAGCAAACTCCCCCAGGTGCAAGCACCTCGCTTTTCGGGAACGTTTACGATCAGTTACACTGTATCCAAGCCAGCCGTCACTTTCGATTTAACCGGTCGTGTTTATGGACCTATGCATTTGCCCGTAGTGGAAAACGATTTTCGTCCGGCTATGTCGCCCTGGTTTGGCATCTTGAATTTTCAGGTCAGCAAGTCATTTCATTCCAACCTGGAAGTATATGCCGGTGTAAAAAACCTGCTTAACTTCATTCCACAAGATCCCTTGCTGCACCCGGATGATCCGTTTGACCGGCCAGGAGGAAAATACTTTGATGCCAACGGCAACCCCCGCCCCGATACCAATCCGTATGGCTATACGTTTGATACCACCTACAACTATGCGCAACTACAAGGCGCTAAAGTGCAGGCCGGTATTCGGTGGACGATCGAAAAGAAGTAGGTTATAAATATTTTTCGGGCACGGAGTGAAGAGCGATACGGTTCCCTTCGCTATCCTGAAAAATGGCCATGAACCCATATTCGGGTGAAATCTCTGTTTTGGGTTGGATAATTTTTCCGCCTGCCTTTTCTACCCGGTTGAGTACGATGTTAACATCGGGATTTCCGTTGAGGTAAAGCAGCGGGCCATCGGTGAGCGAGGGTTTATGAAAGCCACCCGAATCGATGATCGTTCCGCCAATTCCTTCCATGGGATCGTCCAACGGAAAGGCCCGCATTTTGGTAGTACCGAAATCCATATTCTGAAGTTTGATGTTGAATATGGCTTCATAAAATTTCTGGGCCCGTTCAATATCCGTTGCCGGAATTTCGAACCAACTGATGGCGTGTTTCATAGCTCATTTTCCCATGAATGTAGAAAATCTTTTTTACTTATGTAAGCGGGTTATTTCACTAGCACGGCTTCTTCTATAATAAAATTGCCATGCTCCAGGTCGGAGTCGTTGAGTTTCAATTTGCCCTTAATGCGGATAAACTGATCCGGTTCAAACGTTGGGGTCTTGGTCTTGAAATAAACTTCGGCAATGGATTCAGGGCCGGCTCCGCCACAAAAGAAACACTGGCTGTAAGGAAACTTGGATAAAATAATATAGGCATTGCCCTCCACATCAATGGGCAAATAATATCCTTCCAATTCCATTTCCTTGCCTACCTGTGATTTTAAATCAGCCGGAAACGTAGGATATAAAAAATACTCACCCGCTTTCTCATTATACTTGGCATCAAACTTGGTTTTGGCAAAGGCCATCCATCCATCGGTTTGAGCAACAGCCGCTCCACTTATCCCCACCATCAACATGAAAAGAACATATTTCATAAACCCAGATTTAACGTTCAAAATTACGAATTCACGAACTCATCCTTCTAAAAACGTGCCAGCAAAAGGAATCATCCCTGAGCCAGTACCTTATGGATATCCGTCCGATACGCCTGCAAAGAAGGAATGAGGGAACACACCATCCCCAACATTACACTGCCGGCCAACAGGTAAAGTTCTTCCCTGTAGAAAGTACCGGCATTCATTCCTGCAGTCTGACTTTCTGAAACCAGCACAGTAAACAGGTACAATACCCCATGCCCTAATGCTACACCCAACACACTGCCACTTACCGTTAGCACCACCCCTTCCAGTTGGGTTGCCCAGAACAACTTACCCCGGCTGGCACCCATCGAGCGCATAATGGCCAAGTCGTACTTTCGCTCTTTTAAGGAATTATACAACGCAATAAATATGCTGAGGGCCGAGATCATGATGAGGACATAGGCAAACCCGGTGAGGGCTTCAATACCAACCCCGACAATGGACAACAATCTGGCCGCTTCAAAGGAAGGTGAGGCCGCTTGCATGTTGGTTTGGCTGTTGATGTAGCGTGGTAATTGAATAGCCGCAATGGGATTGCGGTATCGGATCAGGATGGAGGTGATTTCGCGTGTTGAATCAGAGGCAAATGAGGTTGGCACCAGGCGCGATGCTTGCAATGAATCAGGTTTTACGAGCACCTCTTCATGCTCATGCACAAGCCATATGGTGGCCACGTTGGTGAGAATCAGATTATCCAGTGCACTGTACGTGGGCTTCAGTACTCCTGTTACGACAAACGGATGCTCCTCGTGGGCATGACCTTCTGTCCCTAATCCGTGAGCACTGGCAAAGGTGTCGCCAGGCTTTAACTTCAGCAATCTTGCTGCCGTAGACCCAACGGTAACTTCCCGATCTTCTTTCCACCAGGTGCCATCTGCCAGTTCGGCTGCATACAATTCCGCGTAAGCGCGCGTGGTACCCACAATGCGATACCCCTGGTAGCTATCGCCCAAGGCCAAGGGAATGGCACTTTTCACCAACCGGTGTTTGGCCAGTCGGTCGGCCTCCTGCAGCTTAATGTTGCCTGTAGGAAAATCGATATGAAATACATTGCAGAGAATAAGTTGCAACGGGCTACCCTTTGCCCCAACCACCAGATCAATTCCTTGGGTGTTGTCGGCAATTTTTTCTTTCAGCTGTCGGCTGAAGAGCAGCAAGATGGTAATCATAGCAAGGCCCAGCGAAAGCAAGATAATATTCAGCAACGTATTAAGCGGCCGGGCCCGTAGATAACCGAAAATGAGTACGAACAGATTCATGACAAGTGGATCACCGTGTTTACCTTTTGTTTCAACCGATGGTCATGCGTGGCAATAATCAAGATAGATTGATGTTGCTGAGCGACATTCAATAATAAGTCGCTTACCCGTTCGCAACTTTTATCATCAAGGGCCGATGTAGGTTCATCAGCCAGAATCACAGCCGGTTTATTAAGAACGGCTCGCGCGATTGCCACCCGTTGTGCCTGGCCGAGACTGAGTTCGTGTATTCGCTTTTTTCGTTGATCCGCAATACCCAGTTCCTGTAGCACTTCCGCCACCCGCTGGGCATCTTGCTTTAAACCTGCCAGGTAGGGTGCCATCAACAGGTTTTGCTCTACGGTTAGAGCGGCTAGTAAATGATTACGCTGGAAGATGAATCCATAGTGCTTACCGCGAAAATGGTCGAGTCTTGATTCGCTGAGCGTTGAGAGTTCGGTTCCGTTTACCTCCACTTTTCCTTGTTGCACTTTCAAGAGGCCCCCCAGTAAATGGAGTAACGTTGTTTTGCCACTTCCCGATTCGCCCAATAACAGGAAGTGCCCCCCTGATGGAACGGTCAGATCCGGAAAGTTCATTTCCACAGCGGATGGATAGGTGTATCTGATAGAACTTGTCCTGATCATTCTCTATAAATTGAGAAAGTAAAAAAATGATTCATGTAGTATGAGCGTTGAAAGATACAGCAAGGATTTGATAGAAAACGGTCGTTCTTCGGCTTCCCGCTAATTCTCTGACCAACAGTCAAGAATTTATTTGAATGGTTAGGCCCAATCCGCGAACGCAATTTCCTTCACCTCGAACAGCTTTATTCCCTGGATCGTGTTAATGGCCAGGCGTCCCTGATCATCAACCTGTTCGATCGATCCGGTAAACGTATGAGTATTGGTTTTAAATTCGCGCTTTTCATGTGCCCGATAAAGGAATTGATGATAATCCTGCCGAAGTGTTAAGGCAAACCCTTCACGCCACTGCAGGTATCGCACTTCAAGGGCATGTAACAATCCATTCAATTCATCATTCAGAATAAACTCATTTCCGGTTACCGTCTTTAAAGAAGTTGCGCGTGGGTTATCAAATTCCGTCTGATTAACGTTGAGGCCGATACCGGCTACAACAAACTGCACCACCGGCCCGGCCAATGAACTTTCGATCAGAATACCACAAACTTTTTTGTCAAAAACCAGAATATCATTTGGCCATTTAATTTTAACACCGCTTGTCTTCGTCTTGACGTAATCGGCAACACCCAAGGCAATTGTCTGAGCGATAATAAACAGTTGGTCAGGGCGCAGGTTAGGCTTCAACACGACCGAAAACGTCAGGTTTTTACCGGGCTCGGACACCCATCGGCTTCCGCGTTGTCCCCGGCCGCTATGCTGGTTGTCGGTGATCACCACCGTTCCATCGCCTGCGGTTTCGCGTTGTCCCAAATCCATCGCCAGGGAGTTGGTCGAATGCCATTCTGGCACAAAAACAAGATTTTTGCCCATGAAAACGGTATTGGCAAGAATTTTATACAAGGTTATTTTGGTTAGCTTTGCAGATTGTTCCCATTAAAATTCGAAAATAGTTAATGCCTAAAAAAAAGAAGGGGGTTGATTCCGAAAAACTGTGGGGTGCGATCGTGAAGGGGATGCAAGAAAAGAAAGCATCCGATATCGTGGTGATGGACTTACGAAAAGTGAGAAATGCAGTTGCCGATTTCTTTGTGATTTGTTCGGGTAATTCCGATAAGCAACTGGAAGCCATAACCGATTCTATTGACGAGGAAGTCTATAAAGCCATGAAAGAAAAACCCTGGCATTTAGAGGGTAAAAACAATAAAGAATGGATGATTCTCGACTACATTACTGTGGTGACTCACGTATTCCGAAAAGACCGCAGGGAATTTTATGCCCTGGAAAAACTGTGGGGCGATGCCGAGATTACCGAGATAGAAGACTAAAGAACTTATTCCCATAAAAGACGTTATTCAATTGTAATTTTAATAGGATGGACAAGGAAAGAGAAAAGAAGATTATACCCCCCAAAGTTCCCCGGCCTAACTACCAGATGTGGATTATCCTGGCATTGGTAGCGGTAATTTTGGGCATCAGTTACTTTAACCGCAGTGGCGAACTGGTTGAAATTCAAAGCAACCGCTTTGAGGATATGGTGTCGGCACGTGATATCAAACGGTTGGTACTGATCAAGAATGAGGAGTTGATTGAAATTACCTTAAAACCAGAAGCCCTTCAGAATGCCAAGTACAAACAAGAAATAGAACGGAATAGCCCGTTTGGCGTAAATCCCAATGGACCTCATTACAAGTTAAAAATCGGTTCCATCGATAAGTTTCTGGATAAGTACGATCAGCTCACGAAAAACATCCCCCGCGAACAGCAGGTAGACTTACAGGTAGAAGAACGACAGGATTACACGAACATGTTCTTCAACATCGGGTTCCTGGTGTTGCTGGTATTCGGTTTTTGGATGTTGATGCGGAGAATGACCGGAGGTGGTGGCCCTGGTGGTCAGATCTTTAATATTGGAAAATCGAAAGCTGCCTTGTTCGATGCTGAAAACAAAGTGCGCATCACGTTTGCTGATGTAGCCGGTTTGGAAGAAGCAAAAGAAGAGGTAAAGGAAATTGTTGACTTTCTTAAGTCACCCCAGAAATTCACCAAGCTGGGTGGAAAAATTCCAAAAGGTGCCCTGTTAGTTGGCCCTCCCGGAACCGGTAAAACCTTGTTGGCAAAAGCGGTGGCTGGTGAAGCCGGAGTTCCGTTCTTCTCGCTTTCCGGATCTGATTTTGTTGAAATGTTTGTGGGCGTGGGTGCTGCCCGGGTTCGCGATTTATTTAAACAAGCCAAAGAGAAAGCGCCTTGTATCGTTTTTATTGATGAGATCGATGCAATCGGTCGATCCCGGGGTCGTGGTCAATTGCCCGGTGCGAATGATGAACGCGAGAATACCTTGAACTCATTGTTGGTGGAAATGGACGGATTTGCAACCGACAGCGGGGTCATTATCCTGGCGGCCACCAACCGACCGGATGTATTGGACTCCGCCTTGATGCGTCCGGGTCGTTTTGACCGTCAGATCAGCATTGACAAACCGGATATTGCCGGTCGGGAGCAGATTTTCAAGGTACACCTGAAGCCCATCAAGCTCTCTAAAGAAATTGATGTTAAAAAACTGGCAGCCCAAACTCCCGGTTTTGCAGGCGCTGAAATTGCCAATGTGTGTAACGAGGCTGCCCTGATTGCGGCCCGCAGGGATAAAACTGAAGTGGATATGCAGGATTTCCAGGACGCCATCGATCGCGTCATCGGAGGTCTTGAAAAGAAAACGAAAATCATTTCACCGGAAGAGAAGCGCATCGTGGCCTATCACGAAGCCGGTCATGCCGTGGCCGGTTGGTTTTTGGAACATGCCGATCCGCTCGTAAAAGTAAGTATCGTGCCTCGGGGTGTGGCGGCTTTGGGTTATGCCCAATACCTGCCCAAGGAACAGTTCCTCTATCAAACCGAGCAATTACTGGATGAAATGTGCATGACGTTTGGTGGACGAGCTGCTGAAGAGATTGTATTTGATAAAATTTCCACCGGTGCCTTGAGTGATCTGGAACGCATTACCAAGATGGCCTACAGCATGGTTACGGTGTATGGAATGAATAAGGAGATCGGTAACATTTCCTTCTATGATTCCAAACAATCGGATTACACCTTTAACAAGCCCTATTCAGAAGCTACCGCAGAAAAAATTGATGCTGAGGTGAAGAAAATCGTGGATGCTGCATTTGACCGTACCAAGAAATTATTGATTGAACATCGCGATCATCTGGAGATCATCGCCAAAGAACTGTTGGAAAAGGAGATCCTGTTCCAAACAGATTTGGAACGCCTGATTGGCAAGCGACCCTTCGCCCATCAGACCACGTATGAAAAATTTACGAGTGGCCCGAAAGAGGAAGCGAAACCCGCTGCCAATGGTTCGGCTTCAGAAAATGGAACTGACTCCAAAAACGAGCCCGCTCCAGAAGCCGAGGTTACCAAGTAGTGGAAAGGACTACCCGGTAGCCTCGTGATCAAATTTTTTATTCGCTGATTTTAAAACTTTACCGGTCAAGGTCTATCTTGCACACATGGATCACTTCGTTGTCTCTGCGCGAAAATACCGGCCATTAGGTTTTGAAGAAGTGGTGGGTCAGGAACACATCACCACCACACTCAAAAACGCGATTGACAACAACAAACTGGCGCAAGCACTTCTATTCTGTGGTCCACGAGGTGTGGGCAAAACCACCTGCGCCCGGATTGTAGCCCGCATGATCAACGGGTTTGAAGAAAAGGCTGAGGTTAACTCGCTCAACATTTTCGAACTGGATGCGGCTTCGAATAATTCGGTGGACGATATCCGGAATTTGATCGACCAGGTGCGCTACCCTCCTCAATTTGGTAAATACAAGGTCTATATCATAGACGAGGTTCACATGCTGTCAACCTCAGCTTTCAATGCCTTTTTGAAAACATTGGAAGAACCGCCCTCTTATGCCATCTTCATTCTGGCCACCACTGAAAAGCATAAGGTGATCCCTACCATTTTGTCGCGTTGCCAGATTTTTGATTTCAATCGCATCCAGGTATCGGACATTGCCCGACAACTGAAACGCGTAGCTGAACGGGAAAAAATAAAAGTGGAAGATGAAGCCTTGCATTTAATTGCCCAAAAGGCTGATGGTGCCCTGCGCGATGGCTTGTCCATTTTTGATCTGATGGTCACTTTCTCAGGAGGCAAGGAAGTTACGTTCCAAGATGTGCTGAGCAATTTGCACATCCTGGATTATGAATATTATTTCCAGGTGGTGGATGGCTTGCTTTCTGAAAATTATACGCAACCCCTATTACTGTTGGATGAAATCCTGAAGAAGGGTTTTGACGCGCATAATTTTATTGTGGGGCTTAGCGAACATCTGCGCAACCTGCTGGTTGCTCAGGATGCCCGCACCGTGAGTCTGATGGAAGTTCCCGAGAGCACCCGAAAAAAATATCTGGACCAAGCCAAGGCAGCCTCGCCCTCCCTACTATTGTCCTGGCTCAACATGGCCAATCAGTGCGACATTCATTATAAGAGCAGTAAAAACCAACGGTTGCTAATTGAGTTGGGCCTGATGAAAATGGCACACGTCAATTCGGTGATAAGCCTGTCAACATCTGCTCCTGTCCAGGAGGGATTAAAAAAAAAAGTGAGTTAACCACTACTCCGGTTTCCGAATCTGCACCTGAAGTAAAACCTGCGGAAGAACCCGTACAACCCGTTGTTGCTCAGCCCACAGATTCAAGACCCCTGAGTCAGGAAAGCCGACCAAAAGCCACCCTTAATCTGGGAAGTATTCTCAAGGGACAACCGAAGGAAGAACCGAAGAAGTCAGAAAAAAATGGAAACGCCCGTGCGGATGAGCCAGTGGATGAAAACAATCTGCGACAGCATTGGGTAGAATTTAGAGAGAAGCGAAAACACCAGGTGGCGGAATACCATCTGTTGCAACGGGAATTTAGTTTCAGCAACAATGTGATTACCCTGCTCCTGGCAAACCCGGTCGAGGAGCCCTTGCTACTTTCGTTGAAGGCCGATTTGTTGACCTACTTACGGGAGAAACTTAACAACAGCTCGATTCAACTTGAAAGTGTCTTGCAAGAGATTCAAACTAAACGAATGGTGTATACGAACAAGGAAAAGTTTGAGCACCTGGCCGAAAAAAATCCCCATCTGAAAGAGCTTAAAGAGCGATTGGGTCTTGACCCGGATTTTTAAAAAAAGTCAAAACATTTCTTTTAAGATTTACGTTAAACGTGATAGTAATACTATCATGCAGAAATGTTGTAGGACGTCTCATGGCTAGGTTCAAATTCTTCCTTTACGGGTTATTTCTTCTGGTATTTCTACAGGAGGCCAGCGCACTAGTTCCTGGTCTCTATGAGCCTACACTTGAGTGCTCAAAAGAAATTTCTGAAGGCCGGGAAGAATTTGTCACTCCATCACATCGCAAAGTAAAACAGGCCGACAACAAAATCATTCGTAGGTCAGCTCCCCTTACTGATCAAGTCGATTCGCGTACTTCGTACAGCCTTACCCGTTCTCTTCCCGATCGAACGATTCTCTACAGGAAACTCTTGATTTAGTCGACAGACTCCGCTCCTTGTTCTTTTTGTAAATAAGTTCAACTAAAAAATTCTTGGGTTATGAAGAACCAGAAGAGCATGCTGGACTATTGTAAGCTTATTCTCAAAAGTGTGAGTTTCGATCAAAAACTATTTCGTAAAGAATACCGAAAAGCCCTTCGCTGGCTTTCGCCCCTTGAAATTGTGAGCCTCAAATTATGGGTTCGAGAAAATCTTGTTCCACTTAATAATCAATGACTGGAGTGAACCATCTACTTCGGCACAAGGAAGCCCTGGTCGGCCCACACGTTTGTGGGCTGACCATCGTGATGTTGATCCTTACGGCTGTTCCAACTATGGCTCAACAGAATTTATTCAATATTCCTTCCGGGGATATCACACCTAAAGGTGAATTTTTCTACCAACATCAGTTCAATTTTTATACCACAACGGAGTTTGAATCAAAGTCACATTTTGTTTATGGCTTAGGTGAGGGATGGGATGCAGGAGTCAATCTCGTAGATCTTCCGCTTCAAGTCGATGAAGTTCCTGTTCTGTCTTTCAATGATGACAGCAACCGTAAACCCCTATACCCGTTACTGATGTTTACCCTTCAAAAGCAATTTAAAATTAATAAGCACATCAAGCTCAATGTGGGATCTCAGGCGGGGCCGAACATCAGTCCACAAGCCCGAAATAAAAAGTTTGCTTTCTTCCATTATGGGTTGGTTAAATCCAGGCTTTTCAAGCGTGTCAATCTTACCCTTGGTGGCTATCACACAGACGATACGTTTGTAGGACAAGAAAAGCATCACGTTGGTGTTCTGGTTGGCTATGAAATACCACTCACCAGGCGATTAAGTCTGATGGGTGATATGATCTCAGGAAATCACAAAAAGTCCCAATCCACGATTGGCGCGTTGTATACCATCAGCAAACGGGTTCAGCTCTGTGGAGCTGCCCTACTGGATTACCCGCACGGAAAAAAGAATCATGGAGTCGTTCTTGAACTTAATCTATTTGGATGGGATATCGATTCCCATCAACATTAACCCTTCACGATCAACGCCTATGAAATGGATTGTATTAGAAGATCATGCAACGAAAAATACCTTCATCGCAGTGATTGGTGTGCCTGATTCCAGGAAGTTAGTTTGTGAAAAAGAACCCTGCAGTTATTTTCTTAACAAGGAAGAGGCCATGAAGCGGGCCCGGCAATTGAAGCATAATCTGAATGTCAATCAAATAAAAGTAATCGTTCCAGAACTATGACTACACCTTTACATAAATCTTCCGTTTATCCATCGCGTACCCAATCACCCAGCAAGTAAGCATCACCCACAAGGCAAATAATACAGATCCGTTGTAGTCACCGGCCCAGGACTGAAACAGATGTTGGTAAATCCAGGAATAAGCAGATTGATTGCCAATGGGCAACGTCCACATGAGAATGACAAACACTTCTGAAAGCAAATAGATGAACAACGTATTCTTTCCAAATACCTCAAAGAAGTACGTCCATTTGTTATGTTGTGCGATTTCAATAATAAAGACCAGAGCCGATAAAATAAACAGATCCAGTCCTACCGTATGCAATACATAAGAGCTGGTCCACAACTTTTTGTTGATCGGAAACATCAGATCCCACCAGGCCGCCATCAACAACAAAGCAGCGCCCACCAACATGAGTTTAGCAATGGTTTCATAGGTTTTACCCTGGCGTTGCAGGAATAACCCAGCGGCATACCCGGCTACCACGTTAACGATGGCCGGAAGCGTACTCAACAACCCCTCCGGATCAAAAGCAATTCCCTCACCGTGGTACATATGACTCTCGCCAATCAACCAGGCGTCCAGTTTTAATACCGCATTTCCTTCTAAGGTCAGATCGCCAAATACCTGAAGTAAAATCCGATAGAGTACAAGCGCTACGACACTAAAAATCAAAGCGCCTTGGATTTTAAAGTAGTGAATAACCAAGGATGCAAAAAGATAGCACAAGGCAATCCGTTGGAGCACTCCGAAGATCCGGGTTTCACTAATGGGTCTGAGATACCAATCTCCACTTTCACTCACCCCCACAAACGGAAACCAATACATAAGGTACCCCAACAGAAAAATGATTACCGTGCGCTTAAATACCTTCTTTAGAAACTCCCGTTGACCCTGTGCCTCATACTTCGGCTGGCTGAAACTCATGGCGTTGCCCACCACAAATAGAAACGTTGGAAAGACCAGATCGGTCAGGGTGAACCCATCCCAATCAGCATGCAACAAAGGTGAATAGGTAGTTGAACTCCCTAACGAATTGACGACAATCATCAGGGCAACATCCAACCCCCGAAACGTGTCGAGGGATAGAAACCGGTCTTTGAGATCCTTCATTCCGTAACGTTTAGGCCGTTAAATATAAAGGAAATCAGAGTTTTTACTTTATTTAGAATTATTCCAAATAATTTGGATTATTCAGCGCGGGTTAACACATTTGTATCTCTTTAGAATAATTCTAAATAATGGAAAAGAAATTCGTTGCCATCAATTACATCCACTGCGAACCTCAGTATCGCGAGCGATTTGAAGAGTTGTTTGCCACCCGTGCCCATGCCATTGACCGAATGCCAGGCTTCCTCGATATGCATGTGTTGAAACCGAAAGAAGAAGGTGAGTACCTGATCGTCAGTCATTGGACTTCGGAGGAGGCGTTTAAAACGTGGACCACCTCGCCTGAATTTCTGGAAGGCCACAAACGCGGATTTGAGGATCTCCGCAAGGCTCGTGAACAGGGTATCAAGCCACCCATGAACTCCACTTTCAAAACGTACGAAGTAATTGCCCGGTAACCCCAACCCAAATTCCATGAAAGTAAATGCCATCCTTGTATCGCTGTTGATTTTGACAGTCAGTTGTAAACAAAACTCTGAAACCAGACAAAACCTTGCCCTTGCTGACAAAAAAATTGGAGTGTTGCTAGTCAACCACGGCTCGCGCTCCGAAACCTGGAGACAAGCTCTACTTGATCTTGAAAAGAATGTTCGGGATTCGATTCTCAGCAGTGGAATTATTCAAGCAACAAAAACGGCTTTCATGGAATACACCGAACCATCCATTGCCACCCGTCTGAAGGAATTTGATGCCGAAGGATTTTCGGATGTGATCATTGTACCCATTTTTCTAACGGTAAGCCCGCATTCGTTTGATGATATCCCTACCATCATTGGAAAAAAGGAAGACCCCCAATCCATGGAGGTACTAAAAATTGAAAAAATTGAACGATATACCCCGCGGGCCAATACCCACATTACCCCACTCCTGGATTTCACGGATGTCCTGAAAAATAATATTCTGGCTCGATCCCAACAATTATCGACTAATCCCAGCGAAGAAGGACTAGTGCTGATCGCGTACGGAGATGAAACCTATACCAAAGAGTGGTCAGCGTTGTTGAATACAGTAGGAAAGTATGTGGCAGAACGTACCGGTATTGATAAACATTCCTATGGGTGGTGTGGTCATATTGCTCATTACAATCCTGACTCCACCATGGTGGCCATCAACCGGGTACTTCAGTACAAACAAACTGCAGTGGTGGTGCCCGTGTTGGTAGCTCATGATGAGATGTTTCAGGTAAAAATTATCGGAGATGGAATAGCCCGTATTCCCAATTCCAGCAAAAAGGTGAAATACAAAGCCGATGCCATCCTGCCCGACCCGGCAATTGAAGCTTGGGTAATCTCCGTTGCTCTGGACTATGCGAATCAGCTACAAAGCCCAACCGCTACAGCAGCGCGCTGATGAACGCTGAAACCCTTACAAAAATCAGAAGGCTGAATATTGCCACACATCGGGACCTAGGTTATTTCTTTTCATCCCTGATAATTATTTACTGCATCTCCGGTATTGCACTCAACCATGTGAATGAATGGAATCCTGATTTCATCATTGAAAAGCGTTCTGTTTCGATTGAGAAACGGTTCGCTCCAACACTTACACAGGAGTTGATTCAAGAATTAACTGCGCAAGTAGGTGAATCATCCTATAAAGTCTATGATGCCCCCACTCCTAACCGGGTTAAAATTTATTTTGATAATGCTTCATTGCTGGTTGATTTCAATGAAGGAATAGGCATTTATGAAAAAGTATCAAGGCGGCCCATCTTTTATGAATCCAACTTACTCCATCGAAACAGCATTCGGGGTTGGAAGTGGGCTTCGGATGTCTTCGCGGTGATGCTTATTCTGATCAGCATAACCGGAATTTTTGTATTGCGAGGAAAAAAAGGAATTTCCGGTAGGGGTAAATGGTTAATCGCTGCAGGAACTCTACCTCCCCTTATCGTCTTGATCTTGAACGAAGTGCTTTAGTTGTGCATTTTCGGTCAATCTGTCGTCCAAATTCGGATAAATTTGTTTGCCAAAAACGTAAAATGGCCAAAAAGCTTACTCTTTTGATTTGGCAGTGATTTTGTACCAGTTAAGGAACGCTAATCAGTACCTCATGAGAACATTCATTGCGCTTGCCTTGTGGCTGATTCTCTTTATCCTATGCTGGCCGTTGGCTCTCATCATAATCATCCTGTTCCCGATTGTCTGGCTGCTGCTCCTACCCTTTCGCATTATTGGCTTTACCCTGGATGCCGTGTTCTCCCTGATCAAAGCCATTTTACTATTTCCGTTTAAACTCGTGAAGGCCATTTAATGCTTCAATCCTTAACGGCAACGTCATGGGTGGCCTTGTTGAGCTGGCTTTCAAAAATAGAAGCGTTTCTATCTTTCGGATTACCCGATAACCAAAATAAATCAGAATTATCCCCAGTAGTTCGGTCACATACAAAACCTCCGTATATCCAAACTTTGTAAACGATCCTCCGATTCCGGGGAGCAATCCGCCAACCGCGATGAACAGATTCCCGATGCACCGGCTTCTATACCGAACGTCTTGGCTATAGCGATAGGCTGAATACGCTGCCCCGCCAACCAGGAATATAAAGGCATACAGGTTGACAAAGGGTGTGATTAGACGGACATGTTTCCAAACCAGTACCTGACCCGTGAGCCGGGTGCTTTCCACCAACGCGTAATCAATAGGTGAAAGAATAACCAGTACAGATGCAGTTAGAATTACCATAGTAACAACCAACATCATCCCATCAGCCAGCCGCTTGTTGAACATCAGGTAAACCGACCCTTGGGCGAGTGGGAATCCTCCTAACAATGCCCCTAAGATGTACCACGATTTAAAAATCCATTCGTGCCAACCCAAAATGGCCACGAAGCTTTCGGTAAGGGTTCCTAAGCCATAACAAAGAACGCCTACCATCCACCAGAATAAGTAGGAAGGTCTACTCTTAGCTTTCCAGTGTTGGTACAAAATCCAACAAAAGATAGCCGACAGAATGGTGGTAATAATGGGTATCCTTTGGATGAACTCGATCATGAATTTCTGATCTGTTCCATTTCCCGCTCGCGGATTTTCCAGGAGCGATCAAGCCAAAAAGTACCAGCTGGAATAAGCGAGGCTGCCAAAGCAACCAGGGTTTCAGTCCGACTCCACTTCATGATGCGGATAGACAACAACACGATCAGCAGATAGGCCATAAAGAGCATTCCACGAATCCAGCCAACCACTTTCACCGCCAGGGGTAAATGAAAAAAATATTTCAACGGCATGGCAATCCCCAGCAACAGGATAAACGAAATCCCTTCGGCAAGGCCGGTAATTCGTAGGGTTCTGATTTTTAACTTCTCCATAGAAAAAGCAACTGCCGGATTACCGGCAGTTGCAGGTTCACTAATTTCCGCGCTTCAATAATACAAACTCAAATTTTGGCCGGCCACGCTCCCCATTGGTCGTGAGGGCGGTAAACCGCAGCTTGTAGTAATTGCTATCGCCATCTTTAATGACGTAGAACCGATCGGTACGAACCGCTGGCGACACACCCGGACCACCACCGGATCTCCAGTTCGCCCCAATCTTCACCTGAGATTGAGCACCAAAATCAAGACCAGTCAGGTCAACCTCTCCAAAGGACTCATAGGTTTTGGTACTGGTTAAAATTTGCACCGTTTGAACACCAGTTGTGTTTTGTAAAATGATATCCTGGAAATAGTAGGGCACGGGTCCGGATCCAAAATTGGTAGAATTGGTAAAGCCCGTCCAGGCAATGTCCCAACGCTCAGTTTCAGGTGCAACCGTTACACTGCCCGTTACAAAACTTACGTATTGAAAGGCGTAGGCAGGGTTCTTGGCAATTTGAATTTCTGAAAAGGAAGTGGCGTTGATATCAGCATGTTGCAGGGTGTAGCCATTTCCATTTCGAATAACACGGATTTTCTTCCACCCCAATTTTGTGGCCGGTGTGCCGGGTCCGTCTCCGCGGTTAATGATGTAAACTTTGTTTTCCGTAGCGTTATCAGAAATGGACGCCATAGCAGTTTTAGACAAATCCCCAGTTGGATCATCAATCCAGGTAATGGCGGAAGCCACCCAGGCCGGCACTGGATTGGAGTTTATCGCAGCAAAAACAGCTCCTAATGAAAGTTGAGCGCCCCAGCCCACGGTATCGGCAGCCGTAACCGCATTCAGATCGGTTTTATCCACTACACGGGCCATCATACCGTTCGATGAATTAAGAATTACCCGAAAGTCTGAACCGGAACTAAATCCCAAATCCCAGGTGGTGCGGGCGATGGCGGTTTGTCGGTTAGCACTTAGATCGATAAACACTTTGTTGGGATATAAGGCCCCACCGCCACTCACTTCCATTTCACCTGCTGCTGCAACAATTTCTGCAAAGTTCAGTGTCAATTGGGTTTTCTCGCCTGAAACCAACCCCGCTGGTGCTGCCGGAATGGTGAAGATGATCTTCTCGTCACCATCAAATAAGGTCCCAGCCACTTTCTTTACGACAAAAGAAACCGTTGTGACATCAATAGCCACCGGTACAGTAATCGTGTTGGAAGCGACAGCGGGTTCCGTCACAAAATCCGTTTCATACGTCAGGCCTTGTGCTTCCATCGTTACAGAAAGAGAGGTTGCCTCGGTGGCGGCTCGTGACAATTTAATGGTGATGGTCAGCTCAGTTTCGTTTGACGCAATACCCAGTTGATCGGATTCAAACTCGACCAGGTTATCGGGCAACTCCGGATCTTCCTGGCATGCAGACAGCACTATCAGGTTGAAGAGGACCATTAAAGAAAAGCTGTATCGGACTAGTTTGCTCATGGATTATGGTTTTGTAGTTAACGAATAGGTTATGCTTAGAAAATAAGACCGACCATACCCAACGGGACGCACCCCGTTGCCGGTATGAACTCCGGTGGCTGAAGAACCGGTGCTGTTGATATTGATAACGTTAAACAGATTTCGAACTCCGCCCGCAAGCGAAAGGTGGTTTCCGAAATTCTTTTGAATGCTGACATCGGCCCAGTGGAAATCATCGATTTCAGCCAGCTCAGCAGTTGTCGTTCCGTTCTCTGTTACAATCTGATAGAATGGGGTTTTACCGGTGAACTTGTAATAGAATGAGAAGGACAAATTAGCTTTAGGAATTTTATACGCTATTGCGGTGGTCACTTCAGGCGACCAAACAAAATCCTCAACATCAGAAAAACTATCATCGAGTTGGTTATACCGGCCGGTATAGGCCAGGCCGGCACTAACATCCCACTGAGCAGCCTTCCAGGTATTGTTCCAGGTAATTCCTTGCGTTTTATAGTGATCGATATTGAGGTAGGTGGTGATCAGGATATTGCCCGGCTTCTGGCCATACCCGATCATGTTCTCCACCGTGTTATAAAAAGCTCCAACGGTTGTTGACAGGGATTCCCGATCGCGCTCCAACAACCGCCAATTCCAGGAGCCATTGATACTATGCGAAAGTTCAGCTTCGAGATTGGTATTTCCTTCAATCGCATGACTAGCATCGAAGAAATCGAAATACAACTCGCGCAAGGAAGGCGCCCGAAAACCGCGACCATAAGAAATCCGGATATCGTGCTTTTTGTTGAGGTTCCATTTTGCATTGACTGAAGGAATGAGGGGCGGGGCTTGATACACTGCGTTGTAAACAACCCGAAATCCCGGTCGGATCTGAAGCCAGGGGGTTGGTTTCCACTCAGCTGAAACAAAGCCGGCATAATCACCCAGCGTTTGAGTTCCCTCTTTAATCCGGCCACCACTTCCGGATTCATAATTCAAATCATATCCCGGTTGAATCGAAACCTTGTCATTCCATTTGTATTGAAAGGTGCCTCGAACTGTTAAGCCGTTGAATTGGGTCACATCCTGTAAGCCGCTGCCTAAAGCCAATCGTTCATCACCGTTGGCTTCATTAACGGTAGTGGTCTGGGTCTCGCGTACATAATCTGTAAAGGCAAGGGCTCCATTAAATTGAAATCGCTCAGAAAAAGTATGCGACCCTTGCAGCTGATGCATGAAGCGGTTGGTGTAGTAGTGCTGATCCAACGCTTCCCCACCCTGAAATTCACCCGGGTTATAAATATCCTCATAAAGATAGTCGAGACGATAGTAGATATCAGTCCGATCTATTTCATAACCGATTAAGCCGCTGGCCAGATATTGGGTTTTAGGATGCCACTGTTGATCGCGTCCTTCTGCCTCTCCTTGCCAGCCACCAAAATAATTTCGACTAACGTCCACCCGGGTACGGAATCGATTTTTCGAATAGCCGAACCCCACCATTTCATTGTGAATTCCTTCCGTAAGTCCGTATTCAGAGCCTACCGATTCTTCATGAACCTTGGCAGACCAATCCAATTTGCCTTCCACCGATTTCTTGGTAATGATATTAATCACTCCGGCTAAGGCATCCGCCCCGTAAATCACGGACATCGGACCTTCAATTATTTCAATACGTTCAATAGTGTTGATGTTGATTTGATTAATATTGATTTCGTTGGAGGTTCCTTGTCGACCCACCATGGGCACTCCATCAATCAGCACCTTTACATTTTGACCCGCTAATCCTTGCATCGTCAGGTTCGAACCGCCCAACGCCAGGTCTTGAGTAAATCGGATGTTGAGTTCGGTGTTGAGCACATCCTGCAAACGAACGGCACCCTTGGCCGCGATCTTCTCCATGGGAATGGTCTTTACCTGGTAGAGTGATTTTTTAGCTGATTGGGGTTCATACTGACCGGTAATCACAACCTCTTCCAGATAAGAAGTTTTTAAGGTATCAAGCTCTTGGGCAGTCGATGCCAACGAAGAAAATACAAGCGCTGCCAGGGCGATTTTTTTCATGGTCGCAAAGATTAGAACGGTTCTAAATTAAAAATGCCCGAAAAAGTATAATTTATGCCCTTCATCTAAACAAAAATATGATCTTGTAAAAAAGGGGTATTTTTGAACCAGTGGTGCTGAAATATGTTATTTCAAGTATTGATTTATGTCATTTTTTATGGAACAACCAATACAGGAGGAAACTGACGAAATAAAAAATATCGCTAAAAGTAATTTTCAAGTACTTTTAAGACGAGAGGATTTAACGTTACAAACGGTTGAAAATGCAGGCCCGGATCCGTTCTCAATCCCCGCCCAGGTGAGCCGAAATATTATCCACTTTTACTTTTGCCTGGAAGGTGCAGCGGTGTTTTCATTCGGACCGCATTACAGCCGCCAGATTGAACGTCAACGCAATTATTTTTTCTATAACCCAGACACAGACCTACCATTTGAACTTCAGGTAACGCCCGGAACCCGGTTGGTTAATCTTGACATTACCCTTGACAGCTTACATAAACTTTTTACGCATGATGCACTGCCCTTTCTTAAACCTGAAAATGTCAAGACCAAATTTTACGATGAGCGGGAGATTCCCTCGCACTTGTATGTAGTCCTGAACCAATTGTTTACGGTAGCGTTAAGTGAACAGGTGGCTAAACTCTATTACCAGGGCAAAGTGCTGGAAATTTTGGGGTTGTATTTTTCAGAGCGTAAAGCCAATACCGAAAGTTGCCCCTTCCTGAATGATCAGGAAACGGTGCGCAAGATTAAGCACGCCAAGGAGTATTTGCTGAAGAACATGGAGAACCCACCCGGATTGAAAGCGCTAGCCAAGATTGCCGGCCTGAATGAATATCAACTGAAGGTGGGCTTCAAAGAGATCTATGGAAATACCGTTTTCGGATTTTTACTGGATCATAAATTGGATCACTCGCGCGTGATGTTGGACTCCGGGAAATATCAGGTAAGCGAAGTGGCCTATCAGGTGGGCTATACCAATCCGAGTCATTTCATTGCTGCCTTTAAAAAGAAATTCGGTATTACCCCGAAGAAATACCTGATGAACAAGCATTAATACCGTCTTCGGGACGAGCTTCGCCTGGGTGCAGTTCCAAATAACATTCCAAAAACACCCCGCACCAGTTCACGCCCGATTTGTTTGGTGACCGGTGAAGACAATACTTCATCGAAGGTGCTCTTTTCTTTTCTGCTCGATGCGCGGGGTGATTTTTTTTCTTCCTGGGTATAGGTTTCTTGTTCGTTACGTGCTGTTGCCATTTTTTCTTCCAGCATCTCGAAGGCACTGCGGGGGTCAACCGCATCTTTATACTTCCGGTACAATTCGGATTGATTCAACTGGTTTTGATATTCATCGGCAGTGAGGGGGCCCATATAAGAGGCTGGTGGGGCAAGGTGGGTGACCACCGTCTCCGTGGGAATGCCCTTTTCATTCAACACCGTGATGAAGGCCTGGCCGGTACCCAACTGAGTAAACTGTTGTTCCATGTCATAGAACGCAGACTTCGGAAACGTTTTGATAGTTTCCTTTAAGGCCTTTACATCATTCGGTGTAAATGCCCGAATTACATGATGCACCCGGTTGCCCAGCTGAGCGAGAACATTGGCGGGAACATCCTGAGTTAACTGCGTGCAGAAAAATACGCCCACCCCTTTCGATCGAATCAACCGGATAACCTGATCGATCTGGTCCAGAAATGCCTTGGGTGCATCTTTAAATAGCAAGTGCGCTTCATCCAGAAAAAACACCAATTTGGGTTTATCCAGATCCCCAGCTTCGGGCAAGCTTTGATAAATTTCAGCCAACAAGGCCAACATGAACGTGGAAAAGATGGCTGGTTGATTCTGTATATCGGATACATTTAACAGACTGATCACACCCCGACCGTCCACTTTTTCAAAGAGGTCATCAATATCAAATGATTTCTCCCCAAAAATCTGATTGACTCCTTGTTGCTCAAGCGCAACCAACTTACGCAGAATGGTACTGGCGGTTGCCGGTGAAATTTTTCCATAGTCATTTTTAATTTCAGCCGCACCTGCCCCTTCGGAAAGATAGTTGAGCACTTTTTTTAAATCATTCAAGTCGACAATGGGAAGATCCTTGTCATCCGCATATTTAAAAAGGATCATCAGGACCCCGCTCTGCACTTCATTCAACTCCAGAATTTTACTCAAGAGCACCGGACCAAATTCTGTTACGGTTGCCCGCATCTGGGCACCTAACTTCCCACTCAACGAATACAACTCGATGGGAAATCCTGCCGGTGAAAAGGAAATATTCAATGCTTTTGCCCGCTCTTGAATTTTATCGTTGCTGGCTCCTTCTTTCGCCATGCCCGAAATATCTCCTTTCATATCCGGCATGAAAACGGGTACACCGGCTGCTGACAGCTGCTCGGCCAAGACTTGCAACGTTCGTGTCTTGCCGGATCCGGTTGCTCCGGTTACCAAACCATGGCGATTCATCATACGCAAGGGCAGGTTAACCCGGGCATCGGCCAAAATTTCACCTTGATAAACGCCACATCCCAGGAAAATAGATGTTCCGGATATGGAATACGACTTCGTAATGGCCTCACTAAATTTCTCCTTTGACATACCTGAGTGGTTTGAACACGATAGACACTGAAAGTTTGGAAATTAAACCGAACCCCGAAAATTCTAATCGCGAAGTTTTTTACCTAACAACCAATCGACCTGAGGGTCATCGCCCATCATAAAGGTGTGCTCTGAAAATCGGACAAAGCCCCATTTTGCATAAAACTCCTGGGCGCGATAGTTTCTTTCCCATACACCCAGCCAAATCCAGTGATAGGACCGATCGTTTGCAAAGGCCAGAGCAACTTCCATCAGTTTCTTTCCTACGGATTTGCCTTGTGCTTGTGTAAGCACATACAACCGATGTAGTTCAAGCGCATGTTTACCCAAGGTGTGCTCTACCTCATCGGTTTCCCGCAATCGAATAAATCCCACCTGTTGCTTGTTTTCCCAGGCAATAAAAATCCAGGAATTGGGCTCCTGAAATTCCTCTTGAAGCTTCACCAGCGAATAGGTAGTGGAAAGAAAAGCCTCCATGTTCTCGGGCGTGTTGAATTCGGTAAAGGTATCGCGATATGACGCAATCGCTACCTCGCGTAATTCAGGGATGTCCTCCAAACGGGCTGGCCTTATTTCAATCATACTTTACGAGAAAACCCCGCTATGAAGCGAGTAAAGGTTTGCCCTATTTTTTTTCCTCATAATTCTGGAAGGCATACTGGATGCCCAGGGCAAACGCCTGGCCAATCTGCAATTCTGAATCCTGGTCGAAGTCATAGATCAGGATAGTGCCGAGGGTGACATTGATAAAGTTATTTACCTTGGCATTGAGGGCCAGATCCAACCGGTGATCGATCGTTTTCAATTCGAGTGTTTCGTAATTGGCAAACATCACATACCGCCATTTTAAATTCAGGTTCTTGGCAATGTCCTTATTAAAATCAGCCTGCGCCTGGAAGGCCAGCCACTCATAACGCGTGTTATCACCCACGTTTACCCCATACGGCCGCAGCGGATCTACCGAAACAAAACGACCATTATTATCGCTCACGATGGTTACGCGAGGTGAAAAGGGTGACAGTCGGATCTTGAAATAATCGACCGGGTGATATTCGAAACCCCAGGCAGAAGTTATGAAAGCCGGAGCCAGAAAATCGGATATCAGGCTACCGACCTCCACTCCGTTAACATCTTTCGCATAGGTGTAACCTTTGGCAAATTGGGATAAGAAATTCAACGAAGATGTGAAACTCCATTTTTCATTTAAATCATAACCGTATTTGGTTTCGATATAAATCCGGTCGAGGGTTTTGCGATACCCTTGCCCCGCATTATTCACCATCCCATACAGAAAGTCAAATTCATTATCCCAACTGGTTTTATCTTTTTTATAGTTGGCTTTAAAATTCATGGATGCCGTAAACCCAATCGAGTTTACTCCCCCGGCCTTCCAATTGCTGCTAAACGAAGCCTGGTTAATATTCAAGCCTGTCCGGAATGATTTCTTCCAAAAGGTGGTCGAATCAACGCGGATGACCTGAGCGCTTGCGGACAGAAATAACGAGGAGAAAACAAGTACTAAAAATGCTTGTGAATAAGACTTTTTCATAGGGTGTTTTTTTTTTGCACACACAAAAATAAGAAATATAAAACAGGCTGTTAGATGTTGCTCACCCGAATCTCATCCAAAGCCACTTCCGTTAAGGGCTTGGTAATGAATTTGATCACGTGGTTGTTATTGACGATCTTATCGATGTCGCGCTTGTTGTCAGAACTGGACAGGATGATGACCTTACATTTACTGCGCACCAATTCATTGAACTTTTCAAACTCGTACAGAAACACAAAACCATCCACAATGGGCATGTTGATGTCCAGGAAGATCAGGTTTGGGATGTTGGCGGGGTCATGCTGGAATTCCTTCAGGTAGTCAAGGGCACTTTTACCGGAACTTTTGACTTCTACCCGTTTAGCGAACTTGGTAATCTCGATAATCCGCTTGCTGATGAAATTATCCGTGTCATTATCATCTACGAGTAGTACGAGGTCAATCGTTTTGGTAGTGGCTTGCATGTTCCTTAACTCTCCGCTTTCCGCGTAAAATTATTCTTTTTCAGCACAAACAAAACTTTTCACCACGTCAGTCCGGAATGAAGTAAGTATTTGATTAAAAAAGTAGAAAAAACTGGAGTTAGCGGGGCCAAATGGTAAGCTTTTCGCCTTGGGCGAGACTGAAATCAGCTTTCTTGTTCCATTCCATCAGTTCTTTGATGGTTACATTATACTGACGGGCAACACTGTACAGGGTATCGGACCCCTTCACCTCATGTATGACTGCCTTGGCCACAACAGAGGCCTCGGCCTCATTTCGCACAGGCACTTTTACTACCAATACCTGACCGATTTTCAGGCCATCGGCAATCTTAAGCTTGTTCCAGGTTAGTAAATCCGTTACGGCAACCCCGTATAGGCCGGCAATTGAATATAATGTTTCTTTAGCCGCCACCACGTGGGTTGTGTCTTTACGGAAAACCCGGGTCTCGGGTGGAGTGGTTGTTTTGGGTTGAAGTGGTTGAACCGGATTAGCCGCTCTAGTTTGTTCCTTCACGGTAACCCCCCACCCAAAGAAGGTTTCTGGTTCTACCATGACCACTTCCGTTTCAGCCTCTACAGTGGCCAGGGTTGTAGAGGGCTTGCGCGAGGTAATCCATACAGTCTCTCCGGGCTGCAGTTTGGCCGAAGGATTCCATTTTTCAATCCGCTTCAATTGGACACCATACTGCTGACTGATCCGCCAGAGATTTTCACCGGGTTGCACCGTATGGGTTAGCGCCTCAGCCCGTGATTTCTTCTTTTTCAAAAAGTAATAAGCTCCGGGCTCAATTTTAGCGTCTATCGTCAAGTCGTTGTTTCGAAGAAAATCCGATAAGGAAATACCTGCCCGTGAGGCCAACTGAGTTGGCGTTTCTTCCGCCTTGGCCTGGATCACCGGAATACCATTGATTGATTTTTTATCGGATTCCGCGCGTGGACTAACCGGCAGAACGGGTTCACTCTTTTTAGTAGTCACCAGTTGAGTGGTAAAGTCAGGTTGTGACGGACCAGATGGTATGATCAGGGTGTACGTTCGATCAGCGGGAATCTCGTGCCCTTTAATCCATTTATTATACTCCCGCAGGGTGGTTTCCTCAACGACCAACTCTCTTGAGAGATCGGCCATTGATTTTCCGGTTGAGGTGGAAAAGGGAATTAACTTGACCTGGGGCTCACCGATTACGGCAGGCTCAAAAGCTATTTTATGCGCCAGAAATTTCTTTACATACCAATAGGTATCGCTGGTAATCTCCATATGTCGGGCGCCATTATAGCGATCCCCCACACTTCGTTGAACGCCACCACCACCCATTTGATAGGATTGCAAGGCCAGCAGCCAATTATTAAAGAGGTAATTATTCTTTTTTAAATATTGGGCTGCGCCACGTGTTGAGGCGTAGATATTCATTCGCTCATCAATCTCATGATCCACCCGCAGGCCCATTTCCATTGCGGTGAAATCTTTAAACTGCCAGAACCCTACGGCATTGGATACGGAAACGGCATCGGCTATCAAGGCACTTTCCTGAAGCACGAGATACTTGAAATCAACCGGCACCCGCTCCTCTTCAAAAATTTTTTCAATAATGGGGAAATAGGTTTTGGCCCGCTCAACCTTAATGCCAAAATAGCGCGGACTCTTCGTGAGTGCATCCACATCAGCTTGAATCTCACGCCTGGCATCATCCCGAATGGTGAGTGTCAGATCTGCGAAATGCATCTTGTGCGGCACTTCAGGAGTTTGGGCGGATGAGGCAGCAACTCCAAAAAAAATGAGTGCGACTGCAAAAAATCTCATTGTCACAAAGTTAATAAAAGAATTACAATGATAAAGCAAACGGTAAGCTCACCGCTTGCGGACCATCATCAGACCATCGCGTATCGGCAGCAACAGACAGTCCACCCGCGGGTCCTGTGTGATCCGATCATTGAACTCCAACAGAGCACGGGTATCTTTATCGGGTTTGGGCTGTACCACTTTGCCACTCCATAATACGTTATCGGCCAGAATTAAACCACCCGGCCGAACTTTATCAAACACCAGGTTATAATACCGGCCATAATTTTCTTTATCGGCATCAATAAAGACCAGATCGATGTTGCCGGGCAAGTTCGGAATCACCGTGTTAGCATCTCCAATCCGGTAGTCGATACAGGATTCATAGCCCGAATCATGAATGTATTTTCGCACGCGTGCTTCCAACTCTTCATTGATATCCAGGGTAATCAGTTTACCCTGGGGTTGTAATCCTTCGGCCAGACAAATAGCCGAATAACCGGTGTAGGTACCGATTTCCAGAATGTAAGCAGGCCGCATCAGGTGACTGATCATCGATATAAACCGGCCCTGTAAATGTCCGGATAACATCCGCGGCATCAGCACCTGGGCGTGGGTATCCCGATTGATCTTCTTCAGCCCTTCGGGTTCGGCCGAAGTATGCGCTTCTGCATAGCGAGCAATATCATCGGGTAAAAAATCCATTATCGTTTGGGTTCCATGATGAGGTAGCTCAACCGATCTTCTTTAAACATTTCGTTGGCCAATTCCTGCAGCTTGAGAGCCGAAGTATTTTTTACCCGTTCGAAAATTTCCTCCAATGAGGTTACCCGTCCCTGATCGAGCAGGTTGCGGGCCATCATAATCATGAAGTTGAGGTTGTTTTCTTCCGCCATGGCAATCTGCCCCAGAATCTGCTCCTTGGAAGATGCCAGTTGCTTCACGCCCAGAGGTTCATCGCGAAGTTTTTTTAACTCTTGTTTAACCAGGGTAATTCCCTTTTTCAGCTGTGAAGGTTCTGTACCAAACGTAATGACAAATAATCCCGTGTCAGTAAAGGGAACATACTGAGCTCCGATGGAGTACACAAAGCCATGTTTTTCGCGCAAGGCCATGTTCAACCGCGAGTTCATGCCGGGTCCGCCCAAAATAGTGGTCAGCATATAGAACGGACTCCGTTTTTCATTAGTAAACGCATACGATGCCCGGCCGATTGCACAACGAGCCTGGTTGACGGGGCGGCTGAGGGTTACCTCCTTAGGTTGGTATCCACTAAATCGCTTCCGTTTCTTTTTTGAGGTAGAAACAGGAATAGGGCCCAGGTATTTTTCTGCCAGGCGGATCACGTTCTCCATCGGAATATTACCGACACTGGAAAACACAATTCGTCTGGTATCCAGATGCTCCTTCACAAAAGCCCTGAAGTCTTTCCGTTTAAAGGATCGAATTGATCTCTCTGTTCCCAGAATATTCATTCCTAATGGATGATCCTGGAATACAACTCCGTCAAACTCATCTTGTAACGAATCTTCGGGATCATCCAGGTACATGGACATCTCTTCGAGAATGACCTGTCGCTCGCGTTCAATTTGGGCATCTGGAAAAATGGAATCGAAGGTAATATCGGTCAGGAGTTCAACCGCTCGTTCAAAGTAATCATCCCGCAAGGAGGCATAGAATAAAATCTTCTCCTTGTCGGTAAAGGCATTTAACTCGCCACCCAACGACTCCAGTCGGTTTAATATATGAAAGGCCTTGCGCTTCCGGGTTCCTTTAAAGGCCATGTGTTCCCAGAAATGGGCTATCCCCTGATTGGTGGTAGTTTCATCGCGGCTGCCAATATCCAACATGATCCCACAATGAACTATTTTGGTTGTGACCACCCGGTTATGAATAATCCGGATGCCATTCGGTAAGGTATGTATTTCGTGCTCGCGCATGGGACCACAAAATTAAACTTTATCTTGTTCCACAGCCGAACAAAAATGCCCGAACGCGGGCACAGGTTTTGTTCAGTATCGTTCCTTTTTCGTAAAATCGTAACCAACTACGGCATAATAATTGAACAACCTCAACAAACTTTACTTCTATGGATACCCAAAAAGTTAAAACCTGCTTCACCATCACCTTCACCGATGACCAATTCAGCCATGCAAAAGCCTATGTTGATGATATGAAGAAACATCCGCAGCGGGTTTTCTGGCGGGGTAAAGAAGGTAAAACGGATGATGAATTGATTGTAGAACAAATTGCCCACCGAATTCTGTCAGGGTTTTATAACACCGACCCTTATAACGCCAGCAAACATATTGTGCGGATGGAGAGCATGAAGGCTACCCGTTAACCGACCTTAATCGAACCGGATGGCCTGAATGGGATTGATCCGTGTGATAAACCGGGTAGGAAGTAACAGGACCACGACAACAGTTGTAAAGACAAGCCCATTAAGAAAAATTACCGTTACCCAATCCCACTGAACGGGAACATATTCCATATAGTAGTCATGGGGATTGAGTTTGATCAACTTGAAATAGTCTTGAAGAAAACATAACGAAAGGCCAATTCCATTGCCTAACAGCAGACCTTTGGCGATCAGGCTCATGCCGTTGTATAAAAATACGGACCGAATTAGGCGGTCTTGCGCGCCCATCGCTTTGAGAATACCCACCATAGGCGTGCGCTCCATTACTAATATCAAAATCACCGAAATCATGTTCACACACACCACCACCAAAATAACGGCCAGCAAAATCTTGACCTGGCGCTTAATTAAATCCAGCCATTCGAATACCTGAATGTATTTGTCCCGTACCGTTTCCAGGAATAAGTCATAATCCATTGCTTCTCCTATTTGACGCGCTGATTCTTCCAGGGCGGCACGATCAAAATCAAATTTGTAATTCAACACGGCCCCCGCCAGGGCCAACAGTTCATAATCAACCTCCGGGTTGCCGATGATCCGTTCTTCAACCCGGGCAAGGTAATGTCCAAAGTCTTTTTGCCGCAACTCCAGTTCATGATAGTACGACAGATCTAGCTGTACCTCAAGGCCGCCTGTCTGCGTAGATGTCCAATCGTTAAGGCGTTGTACCAATCGGATATCTCCTATTACTACTTTGCTATCGAAGTAATCCGATAGGTTGGTCTCATATATTCCGCTCACTTTCAACTTGCGAAAACGGGGTGGGTTTTGAAAAAAGTGAACAACCACTTCATCTCCAACTTGAGCGTTGATCTTATCGGCTATAATGCGACTCAGCAATACCTGATTGGAGTACGTGGAATCAGGAAAATCAATGAATGTGCCTTCCAGCAGGTTATCCTGAAACCGGGTAACATCGTATCCGGCACCTACCCCTTTGAAAACTACGCCCAATACTTCCTCATCGGCTTTGATTAACCCCGCCTTATGAGAATACTCCTGGACGTGTTTAACAAACGGAAACTTTTCGGGTTGGGTATATAAATCAATCTCATACTCAAACGGTTGTTCTTCCACAGCATTGCTCATGGTGAATTTCGTAATCAGCAAATGGTTGCTGAATCCATAAATCCGGTTCTTCACTTCTGACTGGAATCCCTGCATGATCAAAAACGAGACAATGGCGGCTGCTAATCCAATCGCAATACTGGCAACTGCAATCTTGTGAATGATCGATGAAAATCCCTGCCCTTCTGCGCTCCGGATTCTTTTGGATATGAAATACGAAAGGTTCAAGGAATGATTACTTTTGAGATCATCTTTCAAAACTAAAAAGAAATGATCAGGATTTGGGTAGTGGCAATCATTTTGTTGAGTACATCGTGTTCCGCGCAAACAAGCCGATTGCTGCTGGGTGCTGAGCAACTCGACCTGCTCCTCCCCAAGCTCCATGGAAAAAAGGTAGGCCTGGTCGTGAACAACACCGCGCTGGTAGGAAAAACGCATTTGGCTGATACGCTGCTGAGCCGGGGTGTAGAGGTAAAAAAAATTTTTGGACCCGAACATGGCTTTCGGGGCGATGCCGCAGATGGTGAACATATCCAGGATGCAGTCGATCCAAAAACCGGAGTTCCAGTCATTTCATTGTATGGAAAGAATAGTAAACCTACAGCCGAGCAACTTCAGGGTCTGGATATCGTGATCTTTGATATTCAGGATGTAGGCGCCCGGTTTTACACGTACATCAGCACCATGACCTACCTGATGGAAGCCTGTGCCGAGAATCAGAAAAAATTGATTGTATTGGACCGGCCCAATCCTAATGGCAGCTATGTGGATGGTCCCATCATGCAACCCGAACTAAAATCATTTGTGGGGATGCATCCGATGCCAATTACCCATGGCATGACGGTGGGTGAACTTGCCCGCATGATTAATGGCGAAGGCTGGCTAGCAAACGGTGTTAGCTGCGATGTTGAAGTAATCCCGTTAAAGAACTGGAAACACGATGATGATTATTCCTTACCGGTACGACCTTCACCCAACTTACCGAACGACCAGGCTGTGCGGTTGTATCCCTCGATCTGTTTGTTTGAGGGAACCGTCATCAGTGTAGGACGAGGTACTCCATTCCCGTTCCAGGTGTTGGGCAATCCGGAATTAAAGGACCTCAACTTCACTTTTACACCGGTACCCATGAAAGGATATTCGCTTGAGCCTCCCCAAAAGGATAAACTGTGTTATGGTATTGATTTGCGCAAGGCAACCCCAGCCCGCAAAGTTGATCTCTCGTATCTGTTAAAGCTGTACCAACTATATCCCGATAAGGATAAGTTCTTTCTTGCTTATTTTGACAAACTGGCGGGCACTCCACTACTTAAGCAGCAAATCAAAGATGGGTTAACGGAAGCCCAGATCCGCGCCAGTTGGAAACCCGGCCTTGATGAGTTTAACGCAAAGCGGAAGAAGTATTTACTCTATCCTTAAGAATTCATTTCACCTGGGATTTTCGTACTTTTAAACTATGGTTGTTCGAATTAAGAAAAGTAATAAGCCTGCTCAAATCAAAAAAGCACTAAATCGCTTAGCGAGAGTTAAAAAAAAGAAGCGTAAAATCGCTGATTATTATGGTAAGTTACCTGGAGCATATGGGGATGGGCTCATCTATCAACAAAAATTAAGAGATGAGTGGTCATAATTACCTTGCCGATACGAATGCATTTATTCTACTTCTCGATAAAAACCCAGCATTATTACCCGTACTGGAGAGTGAGTGGTTTTATTGTTTTATTACAGAAATTGAATTAAGAGGAAAATTTGGTATTTCTTCCAGGGAGTTAAGAGTAATTGATGACTTGTTATCAACTTGCACAAAAATCCACTTCAGTGAAGAAGTAAATAGAATCGCCATACAACTCAAACAAACCTTTCGAATAAAAACACCGGATGCTATCATTGCCGCAACTGCCATACACGCAGGTATGCCATTACTTTCTTTTGATAAAGGGTTTGCACAAATCAAAAAGCTTGACTTAGTTCTACTTGAGCCATGATATAACCATGACCAAGCAAGAGAAAGTCAACAACATTCTGAAAATCCTGAATACCTATTACCCTAACCCGGAGGTACCCCTGCATCACAAAGACGCTTACACCTTGCTAATCTCTGTTTTGCTCTCGGCTCAATGCACCGATGAACGGGTCAATAAAACAACCCCAGCACTCTTCCGGTTGGCCGACAATCCTTATGACATGGTGAAATTATCCGTGGACGAGATCCGGGAGATTATCAAACCCTGTGGACTTTCGCCCATGAAATCGAAAGGGATTTATGGATTATCTCAGATCCTGATTGATAAACACCAGGGACAGGTGCCCAATACTTTTGAAGACCTGGAAGCCCTTCCGGCAGTAGGTCACAAAACAGCTTCCGTAGTGATGACACAATGGTTTGGTGTACCGGCCTTTCCGGTGGATACACACATACATCGGTTGGCCTACCGGTGGGGTTTAAGCAACGGCAAGAGTGTTGAACAAACTGAAAAAGATTTAAAGCGACTCATTCCCGAATCAAAATGGAATAAAGCCCATTTGCAAATCATTTACTTTGGCAGGGCGTATTGCCCGGCACGGGGCCATGTGTGGACCCAATGCCCGATATGCAAAAAGTACATGCGAAAAGAATTGCGCGATTAGTATGAACCCGCTACGGATCCTCTTTATGGGCACCCCCGAATTTGCCGTTCCCAGCCTGGAGATACTGGTGGAGAATAAATTCAACGTGGTTGCCGTCATTACCGCACCGGATAAGCCACAGGGGCGTGGACAAAAACTAACTCCTTCTCCGGTTAAAGAGTGTGCGCTCAGGCATAACCTGCCGGTGCTTCAGCCAACCAATCTGAAGTCGCCCGAATTTTTGAAAGAACTTCAATCCTATCAAGCTAATCTTCAGGTAGTGGTAGCCTTCAGAATGTTGCCTGAAGTAGTGTGGGCCATGCCGAAATTCGGAACGTTTAATCTGCACGCATCATTGCTGCCGCACTACCGGGGTGCTGCTCCTATCAATTGGGCCATCATGAATGGCGAAACGGAAACCGGGGTGACTACCTTTTTTCTCAAGCATGAGATTGATACGGGCAGCATAATCTTCCAGGAGCGTGAGCCCATTCACGAAACCGATGATGCCGGCAGTATATACAATCGGCTGATGAAGAAAGGTGCACAATTAGTATTAAAAACGGTGCAGGCCATTCAGGCTGGAGACTATCCGAGTCTGCCACAATCTTCAGCTACTGACATCAAGCATGCTCCAAAAATTTTTAAAGAAACCTGCGAGATCAACTGGAATCAGCCTGCTAAAAACATAATAGACTTTGTTCGCGGATTAAGCCCGTATCCAGGCGCCTGGACTGTGCTAAATGGTAAACCGTATAAGATTTTTAGATGTACGCGCTCCACCTTCACACCCAAGATAAGTGCAGAAACCGGACAGTGGATAATCGATAATGGGTTGAACGTAAAGGCTGCTGACGATTGGGTGAGCATCCTGGAATTTCAACCCGAAGGAAAAAAAAGAATGTTGGTTACCGAGTTTTTACGAGGCAATAAACTTTAACGGGTTCCGGTTTACTGCTCACAAATTCTCTAATTTGCGATGTAAATCCGGTTATGATCATATCCTTAATTGCTGCCCTGACCAAAAACCGAACTATTGGCAAGAATAATGACTTGCCCTGGCACCTCCCCGATGATATGAAATACTTCATGCAAACCACCAAAGAGCATGTGGTGATTATGGGGCGAAAAAATTACGAATCTATCCCTGAAAAATTCAGGCCCTTGCCCAACCGAATCAATGTTGTCGTAACACGGCAACCCAATTTTATCGCTCCCAACTGCCATCTTGTTCACTCTCTGGAGGAGGCCTTTACGTTTGCGAAATCATTGAAGGCATCCGAAATTTTTGTGATTGGCGGTGCGGAAATTTACGCGCAGGCACTCCCTAAGGCCAATCGATTGTACCTCACGGAAATTGATGCCCGTCTTGATGGCGACACCTTTTTTCCGGAGCTTGATAAAAACGAATGGCGTGAAGTTTCGCGTAAACATCATGACGCGGATGCCCGCCACCCATACGCATTTGATTATGTGATCTACGACCGTATCTAACCACCCATTTTATGGAAGTCCACAACCGAATTCTCGCCATCATTTACATCATTTCAGGTGCCGTTCAAATCCTGGCCATGTTGGTACTCAGTTCCATCATTTCCATGATCATCCCCTTTATAATGGATGAAGCCGGACCCGAAGGTCAATGGGTTTTTATCTGGATTGTTCCTTTTATCCGGATCATTGCGGTTACCATCATCATTTTATTTTCAATCCCCTCCATCATAGGCGGTTTCGGATTGTTACAGAATAAGAAATGGGCTTTGACTCTTCTGTTAGTACTGGGATGCTTTAAGTTATTTTCATTCCCAATAGGTACGGCCATTGGTATTTATACCATTTGGGTTTATGCTGAAACACACAAACAAAAGACGGCATCCTGAGTTAAACCCAACCTGTTCCTTTGATCGCTAACGAATAGTACTATGAAAAAACTTGCCGGCAAAGTAATTTGGATAACCGGGGCCTCCTCAGGAATTGGCGAAAGCCTGGCCTATGAGCTTTCCCGTCAGGGGGCCAAATTAATTCTATCCGCTCGTAGAAAAGAAGAACTGGAGCGGGTAAAAGGTAATTGCACGGCCGCCACACAAAACTTCATAAAAGTATTGCCACTCGACCTAAGTGAACCGAGTACCCTGAAACTGAGCACGCAAGCGGCAATACAACTTTTTGGTCACATTGATATCCTCATTAACAATGGGGGTATCAGTCAGCGCAGCCTCACCAAAGATACCGCCTTGGATGTGGATCGCAGAATAATGGAAGTGGATTACTTCGGTTCCATTGCGCTTACCAAATATTTGTTACCTCATTTTTTGAAACGAAAAGCCGGCCACTTTGTAACGATCACCAGTGTGATGGGCATGATTGGAACACCCTATCGTTCAGGTTATGCCGCAGCTAAACATGCGCTTCATGGCTTTTTTGATTCCCTGCGGGCCGAATTGTGGAAAGACAGCAAAAACATCTACGTTACCTTAGTGTGCCCGGGCTGGATCAATACCAACTTAAGCATAACCGCACTGACGGGTGATGGTTCTCCACAAAACCGAAAAGATGATACTCATCAAAAAGGTATGAGTCCGGCCACCTTTGCAAAAAAGCTTACCTATGCCATTTTGAAACGGAAGGAAGAAGTTTACATAGGGGGTACAAAAGAAGTGTTGGCGATTTATTTGAAACGATTTGTTCCCGGCCTCTTTTCCAAAATTGTTCGAAACGCGAAGGTCAAGTGAGCTGGTACGAATATCCCCTCGTTATTTTGGTTGGATTTCTGGCCGCCTTTATGAATACGGTAGGCGGTGGCGGTTCGCTTTTCTCCGTCCCGATTCTAACGTTCATTGGCTTACCCATCACATCGGCCAATGCAACCAGCCGGGTGGCCATCCTGTTTCAAAATATATTTGCCGTTGGTGGATTTCGCAGCAAAGGTGTAGAGCTCCCCTGGCCCTATGCCATTTATCTTGGTCTTGCCTCGTTGGGTGGTGGTGTTCTCGGCTCGTTTCTGGCGTCCCGTATGTCAGACGAAGCCTTTAAGAACATCTTTGTAATCGTCATGATTTTTTCCGTGGGGCTTGTCCTGTACGACCCCTTCAAATCAAAAGGCGAAGAAAAGCTTTCTCCGCGCCATCAATTGATCGGTTCTATTTTGTTTTTATTTATTGGAGTATATGGTGGCTTTGTACAAGCCGGAATTGGTTTTATGGTGATTGCTGTACTCAGCCTGGTGAACAATCTCAACCTGGTGAAAAGCAATTATGTGAAAGTATTTGCCGCCATTGTGTACACCGGGGTGTCGGTTCTCGTTTTTGCCTGGCAAGGTAAGATTGATTGGTTTACCGGACTTATCCTGGCTATAGGACATGCCTTGGGTGGTTGGTATGCCAGCCGGTGGTCAGTGAAGGCCGGAGAAGTGTGGATCAAGCGCATCATGGTAGTATCGGTTATTGCCATGGCTATTGTGCTTTGGTATTCTTAAAAAAGAAGGATAAATTTTGTTATGAAAATCATAGCCGCATTTCTCTTCCTGACACTCATTACCCTGAGTTGCACACAAAAGGATCAACCTACTACTTCCCCCGAACGTTATCGGCCACAGGTTCACGTTACACCGGAAAAGAATTGGGTCAACGATCCGAATGGGTTGGTGTTTTATGAAGGTGAATACCATCTCTTTTATCAATACAATCCTTATGGCACCACCTGGGGGCATATGAGCTGGGGGCATGCGGTAAGCAAAGATCTCATTCATTGGCAACACTTACCGGTAGCCCTGGAAGAATACCTCGACCCCACTACAGGCGACAGCACCATGATCTTTTCAGGCACAGCCGTAGTGGATCAAACTAATTCCAGTGGCTTGTGCGAAGGAAAAGACTGTTTAATTGCCATATACACCTCCAACCTGCACCGCGACAATCAGGGTTTGCGGCAACATCAAAGCCTCGCCTACAGTCATGACAAAGGAAGGACCTGGAAACGGTACGATAAAAATCCAATCCTGGACATTCAACGCAAAGATTTCCGCGACCCGAAAGTGTTCTGGTATGAACCCCAACAAAAGTGGGTGATGGCACTGGTTGTACCCGATAATTTCACCGTTCAACTCTACGAATCAAAAAATCTGCTGCAATGGAACCTGATGAGCGAATTTGGGAAGGTGGGTGATACCCTGCGGATCTGGGAATGTCCGGACTTATTTGAGTTACCCATCCAAAACCAAACCGGTAAAAATAAGTGGGTTCTATCCCTTTCGGGCAGTCACCCGGCTGGGCCAGCCTTTGTAGGTATGCAATATTTTATTGGCGACTTTGACGGAAAGAATTTTATTACTGATCAGACAACTCCCCTGTATGTTGAGCATGGCAAAGATTACTATGCCGGAATTATTTTCAATCATGTTCCGGATCGGAAAATTATGATGGGCTGGGTTAACAACTGGACTTATGCTAATCAAATTCCAACCGGAACATGGCGGGGCGCCTTCTCAATTCCGCGTGAATTGAGCTTGGTGGAAACACCTGAAGGGTTGCGGCTGAGTCAGCAACCCATTGCTGAATTAGCTATCCTTCGTGGTAATTCCATTTCCGAATTGAATTCACGCAACAGTAACTCCTTCGAACTGGAACTTGAAATCACAGAAGGAAGTGGAGTTCACTTCTTCATGACGGATACGGAACGAACCACGCTGGGCTATCATAACGGGAGACTTTATCTGGATCGTACACAATCAGGTCAAATTGATTTTCAAAAGGATTTTGCGAGTGAAGAATCTGTTCAGATCGCCTCCACTCCGCCTGCCATCAAGGTTCGGGTAATTGTGGACGAATCAATTATTGAAGTAATTACCACTGATGGACTGTATGCGATCACCGACCAAGTCTTTCCAACAGCAGAAGATTCCAGGATTGAGATTTTTGGATCCGTTCACATATTGCAAGCCTGGGAACTTAAACCGATTATGGAGTAGATTGGGCTTTCTTTCCAAACCGTGTATTGAATATCGGTAAGACCCGCAGGCCTTTTGGATTTTCTTTAATGATGTTAATCACGCCTAGTTGAAAGCCTTTGATCCGGTGGGTATAATTAACAACCCCGAGGGTGACACCTTTTTGCTCTCCTTTGATATGATTAAATGCACTTACGGCCACTCCTTTTAAACTGCCTTCCCGGATTTCATCTACCTCCCCGGTTTCTGTGGTGGTAGTTTGAGTATAGCCTATCTTCATATAGGCTGGTGAAATAATCAATCCGCGCATATCCTGGCTTCCGGATACCGGAGCAATAACTAATGCTTTAACCGTTGGACTTCCAGCTGCCACCACCGAAATAGCAATCCCTTTTAATTCCTTGCCGGCACCTACACCTATGCCGCCAATCGCTAATCCGGTAACGGTTTCACCTGCACCAACACCCAACCCACCAATCGTAATACCGGAAAGATTTTGCCCGGCACCCACACCAAGTCCACCAATCGTTATTCCTTTTACATGTTCGCCACTCCCCACACCCAACAAACCAAAACTAAATCCCGACAAGGTACCACCCGCTCCAACTCCTAACCCGCCTAAATTAATTCCAGTTACATCACCACCCGATCCCGCACCCAGGCCGCCAATATTGATTCCGATTAAGTCGCCACCCGAGCCAATGCCCAAACCCCCAATGTTAATTCCCTTGATATCTCCGCCAGCACCAATACCCAGTCCACCGAGGTTAAATCCTGTCAGGTTGTTTTTTGCTCCTACTCCAAATACCCCGATTCCGATTCCATTTCGGTTTTCAGTTCCCATGGCCAACGGTAAACCGATGGAAAGTCCGTTAACCGTGCCGGTTTGGTCAGCTTCATTTTTCGGTTGCCAGATGCTAACATTGATACCATTAATCTTCTCGACATTTTTATCGCGGAAGTTGAACCGGATGCCTGTAAATACAGGCAGATTACCAAAACCAAGGCCACCTTTCCTGGAAGGGATACCGAAACCTTGTGAAAAGGAAGTTATTGTCTGGAGACAAACAAGGAAAAGGACCAAAAGTCTTTGCATAGGATATGTTTTACCTTTCTAAGACTGACAAAAAAGAAAAAAGGTTGCGCGTCATGCGCAACCTTTTTAGAGAAGATTCTCTGTTTCGATTTATAGAACCGGTTCGCGATGTCCTACCCAGGTAAAACGCTTAGTTACATATTCCGGGTTGGTGAAGGAGGCATTGCCGGAAGGGTTTCCGCCCGTTACATGAAAATCGGAAAACGCAGCATTCTGGTTCATATAAATTCCACCCGTTAAGTTGAAGGATACCGGAGTGGCAGCTAGCGCCATAGCATCGGCAATCTTCTCCCGCACACCGGCATCCGTGGTATAGGCACCACACGATATGGCACCATGCTCCATCGCCATTTCTTGCGCCAACGAAATGGACTGATCGGTGTTTTGAGTTTTAATCAGCAAAGCAATCGGTCCAAACAATTCCTTACTGAAAATTTCCTTTTTTGCGGCATCCACCTCAACAATAACCGGAGTAATGACCCGCGCCTTCTTAAACAGGGGGTTCTCAAACGTGCGTGACTTCAACCAAACCTTGCCCGGCAAGTGTTCAGCATCGCGTACCCGCGAGGTGGTGCGGTCACTTTGAACAGCTCCCAATACAAACGGGCCAGCCTTCGGATTGGCGATTAGACTATTGATATTAGCGATCAACTTTTCTGCAAAATCATCAAAGCTCACCACACCGGCTGCTGTTTTAATACCGTTGGCCGGGATATAAAAGTTTTGAGGTGCTGTACACATTTGTCCGCTGTACAAATTAATGGAGAAGGCAAGATTGGCCGCCACTTTATCAACATCCTCCACGGAATCCAGAATAACCGAATTCACTCCGGTCTTTTCAGTAAACACGGTTTTACCGGGTATCTCCTCCAGGTAATTTCCAAACTGCGAGTTTCCGGTAAAGTCGATCAATTTGACTTCAGGATGCTCGGCCAAAGGTTTGGTAATCATCTTACTGAAGGTATCAGCTGCCAGCTGGCACGTATGGATGTCCAGCTTATTTTCTGCCAGTACGTTTTGAATCTCAGCAACAAAAATCGCAATAGGCAAGATCGCTCCGGGGTGCGGCTTCACCAGCACCGGATTGCCGGTTATCAAACTTCCATAGATTCCCGTTACCGAATTCCAGGTGGGGAATGTGCTGCACCCAATCACCAGTGAAATACCCTTGGGTACCGCACGCCACTCTTTATTGATTTTCAAATTAAACTTCCCCATGGGTTTATCCCACAGCGCGGCATTTGGAAACCGAGAGAGCTCTTCATAGCCAGCCGCAATGGCTTCGAGGGCGCGATCTGCCGCATGCGGTCCTGAAGCCTGGAAAGCCATCATAAAACCTTGCCCGGTAGTATGCATGGTGGCATAGGCGATTTCAAAAAAGCGTTTCTTTACCCGTTCGAGTGATTCTATCAGGATGCCGGCCCGATCTTCTTTGCTCACTTTGCGCCAGGAATGAAAAGCCGATTTGGATTTTGTGATTAGGGTTTCAATTTCAAAAAGCGGATACGAGATAGTCAGCGGTTCCTGCAGGTAAGGCGATTCTTCCTGGCCGGCCCAACTGGTTTCCCCGGTTTGCCTGAGCTCACTGAACTTTTTTCCGAGCATGGCTTTGAACTTGGCCTGCCCGTCAGCATCGGCTGTCTCACCGTAAATAGCCGGTGCCGGATGTTCCGGGAAGGCGGCATAAAAAGTTCGGGCATGCAAGGCTTCAATGGCCTTCGTTAAAGTAGGTTGATGCTGATCAAATAAACTCATAACAATTATTTTGCTTGTGAACTGAATACTCGTTTCAATAACTCGGTCGTCCGGGCAGCCGGATTCCCGCGAATGTTCTTCTCTTCGCGGGCTATCATGGTAAACAATCCCTGAATGGCCAGCTCTGTTGCATATTCATTCAAATCCGGGTTTACCTTTTGTACCATGGGTATGCTGTTGTAGCGCGAAATGATTTCTCCATAATATTTGGTCGCATTCACTTTATTGAGCGAAGCCTGAATGACAGGCTGGAACTTTTCTTTGAGCTGGGGTGTAGTGGTTCGCTTCAGGTACTGGGTGGCCGCATCCGGATCTCCGCGCAAGATACCCCACGCATCTTCAATAGTCATTTGCTTGATAGCGGAAATAAAAATAGGCTTGGCTTCCAGGGCAGCATCTTCAGCTCCGCGGTTCAAGGTCATCACAAACTTATCAACCTCACCGCCCAACCCGAGCTGACGCAACCGATCTTCCACCTTTTTAACGTCTGGAGGAAATGGAATCTTGATCTCCGGATTCTTAAAATATCCATCCAGTTGCGAAACCTGATCCGCTCCTTTTGAAATACCGTTTATGAGGGCTTCTTTCAGCCCCTCTCCAACTTCAGCCGTAGTCAAGGGTTTTTCACCGTTCACCATTTTGCCGGCATCGCTAATGGCCTGATTGATCTGGGCCGAGGTGCATGCTCCAAAAATCACAGTAAGGCCCAAAATTACCCGCTTCATGGAATGTCAATTAATGGTCAAAGGTAGAAAAAAGTAGGTGTGCCTAATTAACTATTCATGAGTTGCTTTGTTTTGTAATGTTGATTGTGGCTACTATTTTGCACGGCAAGCGGCTTGATAACAAGCTTGCGGTAACACGCGCAACTCGAAAACCAGGCAACCTGGTAAGTTTAACGAAACAACAAGACCAAAGCTTTGAAAAAAATTCGCGCTGAATTGCTCACCATAGGTGATGAAATCCTGTACGGCCAAATTACCGATACCAACTCGCAATGGATGAGTGTTGAACTGGATAAAGTGGGCATTCAAGTGGTGCGCAAAACCACCGTGGGCGATCGTGAATCGGAAATCCTGACTGCTTTCGCAGAAGCTGAGCAACGCGCTGAGGTAATCCTGATTACAGGTGGCCTGGGCCCAACCAGTGATGACTTAACCAAGCCCATGTTGGCGAAGTACTTCAACTGTGAGTTACAACTGCATGATGAAGCCCTGGCGGAAGTAACCGAATTTTTTAAAAGCCGCGGACGCGAACTGTCAGAACTCAACCGGCAACAAGCTGCCCTGCCAACAGCATGTATAAAAATCACGAACCCCATCGGTACCGCTCCTGGCATGTGGTTCGATAAAGGCGAAAAGGTATTTATGTCCATGCCCGGTGTGCCGCATGAAATGAAAAAGATGATGACGGATCATGTCATTCCGCGACTTACCAAAAAATACAAGTTGCCGGTGATCTATCATAAAGTGATCCGCACCATTGGTATTGGTGAATCTTTTCTGGCGGAAAAAATTGCCGATTGGGAGAAAGCCTTGCCGGCTCATATCAAACTCGCCTACCTACCCAGTTTGGGTGAAGTGCGTTTACGACTGACCGGATTTGGCGAGTCCGTTCACCAACTGGAAACGGAAACCCAGGCACTTGTGGAATCATTAAAACCCCTGGCGGGTCAATACATTTATGGATACGGGGAAGACCCCATTGAAGTCGTAATTGGCAAAACCTTGCGGGAGCGCAAACTCACGCTGAGCATTGCCGAAAGTTGTACCGGAGGGTATCTCTCCCACATGATTACCAGTGTGCCGGGGAGTTCCGAATACTTTATGGGTTCCATGATACCCTATGCCTATGAAATAAAAATGCGGCAATTAGGGGTTAAGCCCGAGACACTGGAGAAATATGGAGCCGTTAGTGAGCCCACCATCATTGAAATGGCCAACATTGTGCGGGCCAAATTCAGCACCGATATTGGCGTAGCCACCAGCGGTATTGCCGGCCCGGGTGGTGCCACCCCCGACAAGCCGGTAGGCACGGTATGGATTGCATACTCCGACAAACACCATACGGTAACCCGCAAATTGCAATTGAGCAAAGACCGGATGATCAACATCCGCATGGCCAGTGTAGCTGTCTTGAATCTCATTCGAATGAGCTTGCCCGTGTTAGCACAAAGTGAAACACGTTGATTATTTCCATTATTTAGGAGAATTTGAAGCTCCTTCCAAAAAGGCCGTGAACTCTCGAATCAAAAATCTACAGAAAACATTTTCAGAAAAATATCCTCAGGAGCCAATCATCGTACGCTCTCCGGGTCGGGTAAACCTGATTGGCGAACATACCGATTACAACGAGGGGTTTGTATTACCAGCCGCCATCGATAAAGCGGCCTACCTCGCGATTTCGTTGCGATCGGATGAAGAGATACACTTGCATGCATTGGATCTGCATGAATCCTTTACCACAAACGCTCGGGACTTAAAACCGGTGCGTGAGGTGAGCTGGCCTAACTATCTATTGGGTTCCGCGGCCCAATATATCAAGCGTGGAATAAAACTGCCAGGTTTCAATGCCGTGTTGTCCAGTGATGTTCCGATTGGTGCGGGTTTATCTTCATCAGCAGCCGTAGAATGTGCCACCGTGTTTGCCCTGAATGAGTTGCTGAACACTACGCTTGACCGGATCACCATGGTGAAGATGGCACAACAGGCTGAACATGAATTTGCCGGTGTGATGTGTGGCATCATGGATCAGTTTGCCTCCATGATGGGAAAAAAGGATCATGTCATAAAACTGGATTGCCGTTCACTTGAATACGAATACGTGCCATTCAAACTGGACGGCATCAAAGTACTTTTATTGAATACGAATGTGAAACATTCGCTGGCCTCATCAGCCTATAACACCAGACGCAGAGAATGTGAAGATGCCGTGCGATGGGTAAGTGCCCACATTCCCGGTGTTAAATCACTTCGTGATGTATCAGAAAAGATGTTGGACCAGTATGTGGCACCAAAGAATAAAACAATTGACAGACGCGCTCGCTTTGTGGTGCAGGAAATAGCGCGCTTGCAAGCCGTTTGCGAGGACCTGAAAAAAAATGACTTGCCGGCACTGGGCCGGAAAATGTTTGCCACCCATGAGGGTTTAGGCAAACTGTATGAAGTGAGCTGTCCGGAACTGGATTGGTTGGTGGAACATGTGCGCAATAATCCATCCGTGATGGGTGCCCGGATGATGGGTGGCGGATTTGGTGGATGCACGATCAACTTGGTGAAGGAAGACGCAATTGCTGATTTAATTGCTAAACTAAAGCCAGCTTATGAAAAGGAGATGAAACTCCCCCTAACTTATTATATCGCATCGATCGAAGATGGAACCGGGTTAATTGATCAATCGACCAGTCAGGGTTTTAATTAACGCTAAACGCAAAGAAAGGCTTGTCTTTTCGAGTTGGTTTGGGAACCCTGCCTCCCAATGCATTGCCGCTGAAATTGATCTCGAACAATAATATAATACCCATGAATCTAACGTCTGGGGCATATCCACGTACCGTACAGGGCAAAGCCAGGAAGGACAGAGGTCATGGTAACATCGAACCCGTACCATTTCTACCAACAGTCGTCACCAAGGTAAGTTCTGACCTTATCCAAAGGTAGCCTCTGTACAGACCAAGGTAACGTGCGGTATGGACCAGGGTAACTTGGCACCGTGGCCATTTCTACCAGCAACACTGCCCAAAGTAACTGCTGAATGTGGTTGAAGGTATTACCGGTACAGACCAAGGTAACAAGCCGTATGGACCAAAGGAACTTGACACCGGGGCCATTTCTACCAGCAACACTGCCCAAAGTAACTGCTGAATGTGGTTGAAGGTATTACCGGTACAGACCAAGGTAACAAGCCGTATGGACCAAAGGAACTTGACACCGGGGCCATTTCTACCAACCGGTAAGGGCAATGCCACATGCAAGGCGGGGCATGGAGGACACCCGACTGTGGCGATTCCTGCTCTCCTAGCAGGCTGACTGACAATTGGCCTATTCGAAGCCTGTCAGCGGTTTTATTGTTTCCGTTCTTTCTCCATCCCACCAATACAGGGCATCGCCTTACTCAGCAACATAGCCTCCAACTCTTTTCTGTAAATAATATGTCAATCCGGCAATCGGTTGCATGACTTTTATCATTCTTAATCCGGGTTTCCGGAGGCAACTTGATGGCTACAAACACGGCCCTTATGAGCTCCGATTCCAACCCGCTCTTCCCGGTCGAACCAACACGCTCCGGATTACTCGCAGCCCTCTGGCAAGAGCAGCTACAAAACCAGTATATCAGTCGAAATGCCCGCCAGGCGTTGGCCGCCCGGTACCAACTCTCCGAGATTGAATTGGAAGGCGTGGCCACCTTCTACCATTTCTTTCATCTGCAGCCGGCTGGCCAACACACGATTTACCTGAATAACAGCATCATCAGTGAGCTGCGCGGCTATGATCGCATTCGCGAAACATTTGAACGCGAAACCGGAGCCCATCTGAATTCGGTGGACCCCACCGGTACCTTTGGACTTTTCCAAACACCCTGCATCGGATTAAGCGATCAGGAGCCGGCAGCGCTCATCGATTTTTATCCCTTCACCAACCTGAATGCCCTCAAGGTGAAGGATCTCATACAGAAACTGAAACATGGAAAATCGGCTGCCGAAATCTGCGACTCCCCGGCCGATAATATCCGATTCACTCCGGCAAACGACCGAACCCTTTTCTTTGCGCCTTACCAGGCCGGTGTGGCTGTTCAAAAGTTAGCCGTTTTAACACCCGAAGGAGTAATTGAACAACTGCGCATTTCCGAACTGGCTGGCCGCGGGGGTGCCTTCTTCCCCACCTGGAAGAAATGGGATACCTGTCGCACAAATACCAGTCCCACCAAATTCATCATTTGTAATGCCGATGAAGGCGAACCCGGAACCTTTAAGGATCGTGTGCTGCTCAACAACCAACCTGGCTCGGTGCTGGAGGGAATGATCATTGCTGGCTTTACCGTAGGAGCTGCCTGGGGCATTCTTTACCTGCGAGGCGAATACCGCTGGTTGTTGGGCCGGCTGGAAACCGAACTTGAAAATTTCAGAAAAAAAGGATTGCTCGGGAAAAACGTGGCGGGCATCTCTGGCTTTGATTTCGACATCCGGATAGAAGTTGGAGCCGGAGCCTATGTATGCGGAGAGGAGACCGCCTTGCTTGAATCTCTGGAAGGCAAACGCGGTGAACCGCGTACCAAATGGTTTTATCCGGTAGAGAAGGGATACCTGCAACAACCCACGGTGGTAAACAATGTAGAGACCTTTGCTGCGGTTGGTCGCCTGCTGGCGATGGGCACCTTCGAATACCTGAAGCGCGGGATTCCAGGCTCACCCGGTACCAAACTGATCAGCATCTCGGGCGATTGTCAGCGCCCCGGTATTTATGAAATCGAGTGGGGTATGACCGTTGCCGAATTACTCGAACACTGCGGAGCCGAAGATCCCTACTTTATCCAGGTAAGCGGGCCCAGTGGCGAGTGCATCTCCATTAAGGAAAAGTACAGACGCATTTCCATGCTCGACTTACTTGCGCAAAAGGACATTCGCTGTGGCGGATCGTTTATGATTTTCAACAGCAAACGCGACCTGGTTCACATCCTCATGAATTTCTCTGAATTCTTCAAACACGAATCCTGCGGAGTATGCACCCCGTGCCGGGCCGGCAACTTCATCATTCAGCGCAAGCTGGAACGCTTGCAAAATGGCCTAGCCAACAGAAATGATCTCAGCGAACTGAAAAGCTGGGGTACCATCATGAAAACCACCAGCCGCTGTGGCCTGGGTAAAACCGCCAGCAATAGCATCATCCAATCGCTGGATAAATTTCAGGATTACTTTGATGCACGCTTTACCAGTACGGATACTACCTATCGTCAGTTTGATCATCATGCTGCTGTAGAAGAATATGAACGTTATAAACCCTGAATGCCATGGCCGCCTGCACATTTTGGATTGATGGAAAACAATATCAGGCTGAAGTAGGAACTAACCTGGTGGACGCTGCTAAAGAAAACGGGGTATTTATTCCTTCGTTATGCTACTTCAAACACATCGATCCGCCCCTCGGAACCTGCCGCACCTGTACCTGCAAAATCAACGGCCGGTACGACCCGGCCTGTACCGCCTATGTGAAAGAGGGCCTGAAGGTAGAAGTCAACACACCCGAGTTGCTGGACATGCGCAAAGCGCTCATTGAAATGATGTTTGCCGAAGGCAATCACTTCTGTCCGGCCTGCGAAAAAAGCGGTAACTGCGATCTGCAACACATGGGCTATGAGTTGGGCATTTCAACCTCCCGTTTTCCGCACTTATTTAAGGACCGGCTGATTGACTTTCAACCCAGACGCATGGTGATGGAACACAACCGGTGTATTAAGTGCCGCAGGTGCGTAGAGGAAGTGCTCACCCACGATGGGAAGCGCGTGTTTATGTACATTAACCGGGGTAACGAAACACAGGTAGGCATCGAC
>ERZ1066115.19-NODE-19-length-70330-cov-13.897090_pt1 | contig 70330 bp, 59 predicted proteins | sample MGYA00382762_ERZ1066115 | MGnify/ENA primary metagenome ERZ1066115 (study PRJEB33369, sample SAMEA5778345) | biofilm metagenome | biome: Industrial cooling water; feature: Water cooling tower basin; material: Biofilm | place: United Arab Emirates | collected... | reverse complement strand
GTCATGAACATGTTCGCGGCCCGCAAGGCCGAGATCGAGGCCCGCAAGGCCGAGAAGCGCAAGAACTCGCAGGACCTCAAGTCCCGCCTGGACGCCGAGGAGCTCACGCTGGACATGTCCGCCGGCCCCAACGGCAAGCTGTACGGCGCGGTCACCAACGCCACCGTGGCCGACGAGCTCCAGAAGAAGGGCTACGAGATCGACCGCAAGAAGATCGAGGTCCCCGGCCGCATGATCAAGAGCGTCGGTAACTATAAGGTCTCCATCCGCCTCTACGAGAAGGACGAGGCCACGCTCAAGCTGGTCGTCAAGGGCCACGTCGAGAAGGCCAAGGAGCCGGTAAAGCACGAGGCTCCCCGCCGCCGCCGCCACGAGGAAGAGGCCGCCGCGGAGGCCCAGGCTAACGCCGAGCCCGCCGACGAAGCCGCTCCCGAAGCCCAGGAATAAAACGCCGCGCCCATGATACCCGCCGAGCTCAAGGACAAGGTCCCGCCCCATAACGCGGAGGCGGAGCAGGCGAGCCTGGGCGCCCTCCTCTTAGATCCGGACGCGGTACCGCACGTACTGCGGTACCTGCGTCCGGACGATTATTACGTCAACGCCAACCGGCACGTCTTCCAGGCCATCGTATCGCTCTTCGAGAAGGGCCAGAAGGCCGACCTCATCACGCTGGCCGACGAGCTCCGCGCCCTGGGCACCCTCGACCAAGCCGGCGGGCCGGCCTATATCGCCAAGCTGACCGACGCCGTCCCATCCAGCGCCAACGTCGAGTATTACGCCAAGATCGTCCGCGATTGCTCCGTGCGCCGCGCCGTCATGAAGCTGTCGGCGGAGATCCGCCAGAAGGCCCATGACGATAGCATAGAGACGAGCCTGCTCCTAGACGAGCTGCAGGAAAGCATCTTCGAGATCAGCCAGGACCGCCAATCGGTCACCTATAAGAGCGCCAAGGAGATCGTCCCCGAGACGATGCGCCTGATCGAGAAGCTATCCAAGTCCACGTCGCAGTACACCGGCGTGCCGGCGGGCTATCCCGACCTCGACAGCATGACCAGCGGCTTCCACGACTCGGAGCTCATCATCATCGGCGCGCGCCCGAGCGTGGGTAAGACCGCCTTCGCGCTCAACGTCGCGGCTAACATGGCCCTGCGCGAGGGCGCCTCGGTCGGCTTCTTCTCGCTCGAAATGCCCGACACCCAGCTCATGAACCGCCTGCTGGCCAGCGAGGCGCGCGTCAACTCCGAGAAGGTGCGCTCGGGGCTCATGAAGCCCAGCGACATCCAGAGCCTCATGGACGCGGCGAGCCGGCTTTACGAAACGAAGCTCTTCATCGTCGACGTGCCCAATATCAAGCTCCTGGACCTACGCTCCCTGGCGCGGCGCATGAAGACCGAGAACGACATCCAGGTGCTCTTCATCGACTACCTGACGCTGATCACGCACGAGAACTCGGATTTGCCGCGCTGGGAGCAGATCTCGAGCATATCGCGCTCGCTCAAGGCCCTGGCCCGCGAGCTCAGGATCCCGGTCGTGGCGCTCTCGCAGCTCAAGCGCGAGGCGGAGGGCAAGCAGCCGTCCATGGCCGACCTTCGGGAATCGGGCTCCATCGAGCAGGACGCCGACGTCATCATGTTCTTGCATCGCGAGCGCGAGATCGACAAGCGCCACGACGAGCGCTCGCCCTATATCCCCACCGAGTTGATCGTCGCCAAGCAGCGTAACGGCCCGGTCGGCATGGTAAGCCTTATGTTCCTACCCAGCTATACCCGTTTCGAGTCGCTTGAAAAGGATCGCGGCGGGCACTAGACTTAAGACCCGCGGAGGCATCCATGGATATCGAAAAGCATTATGATTTATCGGTCCTCGTCAACGATTCCGAACGCCTGGTGCTCGAGGAGCTCGGGCGCCGTTTAGATACCGCCATGGAACAGGGCCTATGCGACTGCCAAGATTGCGTGATGGATATGGCCGCCTTGGCGCTGAACTCGATACGGCCGCTCTACCACGCGTCGCTCATGGGCAATTTCTACGCGAACGCGCGGGCGGAGGGCGATTACGCCGAAGAGGTGAGGGCGGCGGTCGACGAGGCGGTACGCAAGGTCAAGGGCAACCCGAGCCACGGTTAAGGCCCGAGCCCTCCGGGGGCTCGGGGCGGCGGTCGATGCGCGGCGGTCAAGCCTCGGCGTCGAGCTCCAAGTACGATAGCTTCTTGATGGAGCGATAGGGGCCGGTAAACACGCTGTGCAGGGGAGGCTTAGAGGCGCTATCCTTAAAGCCGCGGACGGCCTTATCGTAGGCGGCTTTCGGGAGCTTAGCCACGGCCGTCTGCCCTTCCTTAAGCCCCAGGACGTGGAACTCGAGGGCTTCGCCGCTCAGTCCCGCGTAGCGAATTTCCAAATCGGCGTCGGGGGCGTCGTCCGAGGCCTTTTCGTAGAGGAAGTACTTCAAGACTTCGACGGCCTTCGGCTCGAGCCCGTCGCTCAGTAGGCGGGCCCGCTCGAAGAGCTCCGGGTATCCCACGAGTATCTCGACGCCGGCGGGGGCGTCGCCCTTGCCGCGGTAGACGGCGAGCCTGTCGAGCTCCGGCAGGACCTGCGCGTCGAGGCCTTTGGACGCCCAACGGACGCGCACGGCGAACTCCGGGCGGATTACGGCGCCGCAGCGCGGGCAGGCGGTCGACAGATAGCTTCCGTCTAGGAGCGAGGCGAGCGCCTCGGGCTCCCGATCGAGGTCCAGGCTATCGCGGGCGTCGAAATCCAGCTCGTTATCGCAGCGGCAACGTACGATCATATCGTTCTCCTCGGAGTCGTTCATCGGTCTCCCGGCGACCGGGGCGGGCGGCTATCGCCCTGAGAAGAACAGTATATCGGCGAGCGTCGTTAAAAGGAAGAGCCCGGCGACGGCTACGAAGCCGACGGTCTGGTAGCGCAGTACGGTCTTCACCTTCGCCGCCTTGCCGCGCAAGGCCTCTACCACGAAGAGCACGATCCAGCCGCCGTCCAGGAGCGGGATGGGCAGCAGGTTCATGACGAAGAGCCCGATCGACAGGATCGCCAGGAAATTGAACGATACGGTCAGGCCCGTCGCCATGCCGCCTGAGAAGCCGTCGGCGGCCACTTGGCCCACGGCCCAGGTTATCCGTACGGGGCCGGATACGGCCTTAAGCAGCTCCACCCCCCGGAAGAGCGACGCGAGGCCGCGGTACGTGCCGCTTACGGTCGTCGCGGTAGACCGCCAACCGTCGGCCAAGGCGTCCAAGAAGCCGTCGGAACGGACGACGTAGCGCTGGAGCTCCCAGCTTATGCCCGTCTCGGCCGGGCCGTCCTGCGGATAGCTCAAGATAAGGCTCGCCTCCTCGACGCGGCCGGCCCGTTCGTAGCCGATGACGAGTCGCGAGGGCCGGCGTTCCTCTAGATAGCGGGCCAGCTCGACGCCGTGGCTTACGGGACGCCCGTCGACCGAGACGATGCGGTCGCCGGCGCGGAGCCCGGCGATAGACGCGGCGCCGCCCGGCGCCACCGAGGCGACGATCGGGTCGATCCAGGGGTAGATGCCCAGGCGCCCGGCGCCGCTCTCGCGGTCCAGGACCGGCCTCGCCTCCAGGCTCTGACGCAGGCCGTCGCGCTCGATATCTATGGCGAGCTCGCGGTCGGCCGAAAGCGCGATGGCCTCTTGGATGTCGGCGAAGCTACGGAGCGGCTTGCCGTTCACGGCGATGAGCTCGTCGCCGGTGCGCAGGCCGGCGGCGTCCGCGGCGAAGGACCCCGGCTCGAAATCGCTGGCTAATACGATGCGCGTGCCCCAGCTACGGACTTCATAGCCGGCTCCGTTGACGGCGGCGAAGACGGCGAAGGCGAAGAGGATGTTCATAAGGGGGCCGCCCAGGGCTATCGCGACGCGTTTCAACGGAGCGGCGCCGAAATAGCTGCCCGGTTCGCGGGGGAACTCGTCGAGCCCCTCTTCTATAGCCCGTCTATACGACTCGTCGCCTTTCATGCGGCAATAGCCGCCTATAGGCAGCGCCGAGAGGCGGTATACCGTGTTGCCTCGCTTTACGGCGACGAGCTTCGGGCCCCAGCCGAGCGAGAACTCGTCCACCTCCACGCCCACGGCGCGCGCCGCGATGAAATGACCCAGCTCGTGGAAGAAGACGACGACGCCGAGCCCCGCGAGGCCCAGGAGTATGGTAATAACGGTCATGAAAACCTCGTAGTGGCTAGGGACGGATAGGACATCTACTATAGGATACCGAAAACCGCCATGGCGGCCAAGAAGATCGGCGCGGCGTAGAGTATGCTGTCGAAGGAATCCAGGAAGCCGCCGCGACCCGGGATGGCCTCGCCTGAATCCTTTATCTCGGCGGAGCGCTTTAGGCTCGACTCGTAGAGGTCGCCGGCCACGACGAAGGCGCCGATTACTATGCCGAAGGCGACCAGGGCGGGCAGGCTGGGCGCCGCTAGGCCGACGGGAACGAGGGCCGGCATGAGCCGCGGGCCGAGCGCCGCGCCGAGCACGCTGCCGGACAGCCCCGCTATGAGGCCCTCGAGGCTTTTATTGGGGCTTACGCCGAAGATGCCGCGCCGACGGCCCATGGTGACGCCGACGAGCCAGGCGAGGCTATCGTTGGCGAACACGATCATGCTGAACCAGATGGCGAGCATGCCGCCGCGGCCGGCCGCGCCGATGACCGGGATCAAGGTCGAGGCCAGGAGGCCCGGGTAGATCAGGAGGAGGGAATCCGCCGAGCTCGCCCGCTTGGCGTCTCGAATCTCGGCGCTGGCGCGGGCGAAGGCGCGCGGCAGGCCGGCGATCAGGAAGAGCGCCAGGACCAAGGCCGGGGCGGCCATGGCCCAGGATTCGAGCCCCGGTCCGCGGACGAACTGCGCGAGGTAGGCGGCGATCGACGGCGACGCCGACAAGGCTACGGCGACGGCTATCCTGGAGGAGGGGGCCTTGGGTTCGAGCAGGCGCATAAGCTCCGCGCCGCCGGCCCCGGCGAACGCGATGACCACCAAGGCGAGGGGTAGGCGATAGAGGAAATCGCCGAACCAGGCCATGGCGTAGAGTGCGGGGACGGCGACGGCTACGAGCAGCACGCGGGCGACGACGTTCTTCATGCGTTGCCGCCGAAGCGCCGCTCGCGCCGCGCGTAATCGTCCAAGGCCTCGCGCAGGCGCTCCTCGCCGAAGTCCGGCCACAAGGTATCGGTGAAATAGAGCTCGGCGTAGGCCGCCTGCCACAGGAGGAAGTTGGAGAGGCGACGCTCGCCGCCGGTGCGTATGATCAGGTCGGGATCGGGGAGCTCCGGCGCGTCCATATGCGCCCGGACGAAGGCCTCGTCCACCGGCTCGTCGCAGTGGGCGATAGTCTTGATGGCGCGGATGATCTCGTCGCGGCCGCCGTAATTGATGGCTAAGTTGACCGTGATGCCCGAATAATCGGCCGTGTCGCGCACGACCCCGCGTATGGCCTCGAGCACCTCGGGCGGTAGGCCCTCGGGGTTACCCGAATGCAAGATGCGCACCCCGTTCTCGCGGTAGAAGTCGAATTCGGCGGCCAGCCTCGTCTTGAGCATGCCCATGAGGAAGCTGACCTCGTCGCTCGTGCGGCGCCAGTTCTCGGTGCTGAAGGTATAGAGCGAGAGATAGCGCACGCCCGCGTCCTCGGCCGCCTTGACGATGCGCTTGGCGACCTTCAAGCCTTCTTTATGGCCTTCGGTGCGCGGTAGGCCGCGGGCCTTCGCCCAACGGCCGTTGCCGTCCATGATGATGCCTAGGTGTACGGGCGCGCGCGCGGCGTGGTCCATCGTGTCGTCCTGGCTCACGGTCTTAGACCTCCAGGATCTCCTTCTCTTTGTCTTCAAGGACCTTATTGATCTGGGCCACGTAGGAATCGGTCAGCTTCTGCAGCTCGTCCTCGGCCTTCTTCACGGCGTCCTCGGGCGCGCCGCCGTCCTTGGCCTTCTTCAGGTCCTCGATGCCGTCGCGGCGGATGTTGCGCAGGGCGACGCGGGCCTGCTCGGCGCTGGCCTTGGCGCCCTTGACCAGGTCCTTGCGGCGTTCCTCGGTGAGCGGCGGGATGGCGATGCGTATGACCTTGCCGTCGTTGGACGGATTGAGGCCCAGCTCGGACTTCAAGATGGCCTTCTCGATCTCGGCAATAAGCGCCTTATCCCAGGGCTGGATGACGATGAGGCGGGCCTCGGGGACCGAGACGTTAGCTACCTGGCTGATGGGGCTCTTCTCGCCGTAGTAGTCCACGCGGAGCTTGTCCAGGATGGCGGGGGATGCGCGGCCCGTCCTGACGGCGGCGTACTCGTCCTTCAGCGCGGCCAGGGACTTCTTCATCCGCTCCTCGCAGGCTTTCTTGACCTCGTCCATGATCGTTCCTCCCTCGTTTTCAGCGTCTACGATACGAAGGCCCCGGCGGCCTCGTCGGCAGCCGGGGCTCGGGAGCCTTGCAGCCGGCGCCGCCGCCCGATCGACGGGCTAGGGCGCGGCTCAGGGGCGGCTCCCGGGGCCGCCTAATCTCAGCTCTCGCCTACGCGGACGTAGACGAACTCGGCGAGCGACAGCTCGGCGCCGGCGGCCTTGGCGACCTGCGCCATGACGGCCGAGACCTTCTGCTTCTCGTCCTTGACGAAGCCCTGGTCCAGGAGGCAGATCTCGCTCATGAGCTTCTGGAGCTTGCCCTTGAGGATGCCCTGGATCACGTTGGCGGGCTTGCCCTTCATCTTCTCGTCGCCCTCGACCTGCTTCTGGAAGATCTCCTCCTGCTCCTTGACCCAATCGGGGCTGACCTTGGACTGGTCCAGGAACATGGGGCGGAAGGCGGCGATGTGCAGGGCGACGTCGTGGATGAAGCCGGCGAGCTCGGCGTTCTTGAACGCCTCGGCCTTGTCGCTCTTGGCCCTCACGATGACGCCGATCTTGCCCTCGCCGTGCATGTAGCTATGCAGGTACTCGCCGGAGCCGGCCTTGGCCAGGACCACGGTCTTCAAGGTGATGTTCTCCTTGATGACGCTGGCCAGGTCGCGCACCTGGGTCTCGAGCTCCTCGTTGGGCTTGTCCCAGCCCTTGGCCAGGACCTCGGCGGCCATCTTCTGGCCGGACTTGATGAAGTCCTCGTTGCGGGCCACGAAGTCGGTCTCGCAGTCGATCTCCACGAGGGCGATCGCGTCGGCCGACTCGGCCATGAAGATGCGGCCCTCGTTGGTGGCGCGACCGGCGCGCTTCTCCACGCCGGCGAGGCCCCATTCCTTGAGGAGCTTCTCGGCCTTGGCGGGGTCGCCGCCGGCCTCGACCAGGGCCTTCTTGCAATCCATCATGCCCGCGCCGGTCTTCTCGCGCAGGGTCTTTATGTCAGTCGCCTTGATGTCCACGGCGTTCTCCTTTACTTCGTGTAGAACTTGTCCTCTTCGACGATGGGCTCCTCGGAAGCCTCGTCGGCGCCTTCGGCCTTGCTCTCGGCCACGTAGGTGGAGGGGTCGACCTCGACCTCTTCCTCCTCGGCGGCGGCGGGGGCGTTCTCCTCTTCCTCGTCGCTCAGGGTCTCGATGATCTTCAGGCCCGTCTCGCTCTCGGCCTCGACCACCGCGTTGGCGATGATCTGGGTGAAGAGGCTGATGGAGCGGATGGCGTCGTCGTTGCCGGGGATGGGGTAGTCGATGCCCTCGGGATTGCAGTTGGTATCGACGACGGCGACGATCGGGATGCCCAGGCGCTGGGCCTCGGCGACCGCGATGGCTTCCTTGCGGGTGTCGATGATGAAAATGATGCCGGGCAGCTTGTTCATGCCCTTGATGCCGGCGAGGTTCTTATCGAGCTTGGCCTTCTCCTTGGCGAGCTGGGCCTGCTCCTTCTTGGTCAGGCTGGAGAAGTCTTCCTTCTCGAGCTTGATAAGGCGCTCGATGGACTTGCGCACGGTGGCGAAGTTGGTAAGCATGCCGCCGAGCCAGCGGTTGTTCACGTAGAACTGCTCGCAGCGTTCGGCTTCCTTCTGGATAGCCTGCTGGGCCTGCTTCTTGGTACCGACGAAGAGCACCGGCTTGCCGGCGGCGACGGTCTTGCGGACCGCTTCGTAGGCTTCCTTGATGGACTGGATGGTCTTCTGCAGGTCGATGATGTGGATGCCGTTCCGCTCCGCGAAGATGAATTTCTTCATGCGCGGATCCCAGCGCTTGACCTGGTGTCCGAAATGTACGCCGGACTCCAAGAGGCTCTTCATTGTGACTACGGCCACGTATTCCTCCCGTGCCGCGCCTCACTAGGCGCGACCCCTTCTCTGGTTCTCGTGATCCCGTTAGGCCGGCGGATAGCCGGAGGATTACGGAAAATGATGCGGTAACGTCGTCTTAAGGCGACGGCCGCCCGGCGGCCTCCGCGAACGGCGGATAGCCGGCCGCGCGTAGGATGCCATAAAACACCCGCAGTGGCAAGCCCACGACTCCGCTGTAGGAGCCCTCTATCCGTTCGACGAAAAGCGCGGCGGCCTCCTGCAGGCGGTAGGAGCCGGCTACGCCCCGCCATTCGCCGCGGGCGAGATAGGCGTCGATCTCGTCGTCGTCCATGGCCCCGAAGAGCACGCGCGTCGTGGAAAGCGCCGAGCGTATCGCGCCCGTCGCCGCGTCCAGGACGGCGACGCCCGAATGCACCTCGTGCCAGGCGCCGGCGAGGCGCCGTAGCGTCGCGCGCGCCTCGGCCTCGTCGGCCGCCTTGCCGAAGACCCGTTCGCCGGCCGCCACGAGGGTGTCGGCCCCGATGATCCAACGCGGCCGGGGTCGCCCGCCCGGCCACGGCGCGGCCGCGGCGGCTCGGGCCTTCAGCTCGGCTAGGCGCACGACCCGCTCGGCCACGTGGAGCTCGTCGGCGACGGTTTCGTCGATATCGGCCGCGAGGACCTCGATGGGCGCGCCGAGCCCTTCGAGCAGCTCGCGACGGCGCGGCGAGGCGCTCGCCAGGAGAAGGGGTTCGCTGAACATGGCGGTCATGATAGCCGAGGCGGGCCGTTATTGACAGAGCCCCCCCGCGGGCACTAGTATGGGGCCTCGCGAGCGATTAGCTCATTTGGATAGAGCGACAGCCTCCGGAGCTGTAGGTGGCGCGTTCGAATCGCGCATCGCTCAAGCCCGCGCGGGCGCCCATCGGGGCGCCCGTTTTTTATTTTTCGCCCTTTAGCGGGCGACGCCCGAGCGAAGGCGCGCGCATTTTGATTATACTACCAAGCATGAAGCTCAAAGACCGCTCGCGTAGCGCCATGCCGGACGCGACCTTTTTCCTACCGTTTTTCGTCTTATTCACCCTCTCGCTCGCGGGGCCCGACCTGAAGGCCGCCTTCGAGTCCAGCCTACGGCTCTTCTTCGGCGGGCCCGGCGCCTTGATCATATGGGCGCAGGTATGCATTTTAAACCTTGCGCTCTACGCCTATTTCATGCCGGCTTTCCGCCTGCATATCGGCTGCCTGCGCGAGCGTCCCCTGCCCGCCGGCGCGGCGGACCTGGCCATGCGCCGACTGAACGGCTCGCGCGCCTTCGTGATCGGCGCGAGCGTCCTGAGTTTCGTTATCGGCAGGGTAGCCCTCCTTCGGGTTATGCCGCTCGGCCTCGACCCCGGCCAAGAGTTCATGGGCCGCCTAGTCGCCGTGGCCGAGTCCTTGATCGCCGGTTTTTTCGTCGGCGTCGTCCTGGCCATGCAGTTCGAGGATCGCCTCTACCAGGCCAAGGAGAGCGCGCTGCGGCTCGGGGTCTCGATCCGGCCTGGATACTCGTCGCTCTACGGCAAGCTCAGCCTGATACTCGCCGCCACGGTGCTCCTCATGACCCTGCAGGCCTTCTCGTTCGCGAGCCACGCCGTCTCCCTGGCCCAGTTCGCCCCGCCGCGGCTACCCGGCGGAACGGGAGCCTTCATGAGCGCCCCCGAGCTCTTCTCCCAAGCCCGGCGCTTCGAGGGGCTCCGGGAACTGCTTTACGTCTTCCTCTTTAAATCCGCCGCGCTCGGCGCCTTCGCCGTCCAGTTGCTTATGCAGCTCCGTCGCCTGATCGCCCGGCCCCTGCAGACGGTCCACGGCCGGCTCAAAGCCTTGAATTCCCCCGATCCGGCCGCCGGCGAAGCCATCGCTATCGTGCAGAACGACGAGTTCGCCGCCGTCTACAGGCAGATCAACGCGCTCATCGCCAAGCAGCAGGGTAGGCTCGTCGACGCGGAGCGGCGGCTTAAGGAGATCGTGAACGCCGCCGCCGACCCGATCCTGGCCGCCGACGCGCGCGGCCGCATCCTGCTCTGCAATCCGGCGGCGGAACGGCTCTTCGGCGCGAGCGCCTCCGCCATCGTCGGCGCCGAGGTCGCTTCGTTCCTGGGCCAGGAGGCCGGCGCGCTTCTCAAGGGCGGGGCCGCGCTCAGGCGCTTCGCATGCGCCGCCCCGGACGGCGAGCGGACGGTAGAGGCCCATGTATCGCGCGCCGGCTCCGGCGAGGACGAGCTCGTTACCGTGGTGCTCAGGGACGTCAGCGCCCAGGCCGAGCTCGAGCGCGCCAACCGCCTGGCGCGGGAGGAGGCGGAGCGGGCCAGCAGGATGAAAAGCGAGTTCCTGGCCAATATGAGCCATGAGCTACGTACCCCGCTGAACGCCGTGCTCGGCTACGTGCAGCTCTTAGAGAACGACCGCAACCTGACCGCGGCGCAGCGCGAGCGCCTCGGCGTCATCGGCCGTTCCGGCGAGCATCTCCTAGCCATCATTAACGATATCTTGGATATCTCCAAGATCGAGGCGGGCCGGTTGGAGCGCCACGATTCGGTTTTCGACCTGCACGCCCTCATCTTCGAGCTCAAGGATCTGTTCGAGCTAAAATGCCGCAAGAAGAATCTCGCGCTCTACGCCGACGTCGCCGAGGGCTTGCCGCGCTACGTGCGCGGCGATCTGGGTAAGCTACGTCAGGTGCTTTTAAATCTCCTGGGCAACGCGGTAAAGTTCACCGACGAAGGCGGCGTCGGCCTCTTGGCCGGCCCGGCCGGTTTAGTCGGCGCGGGCGAGGCGGGCGAGGCGGGCGGAAACGACGCGACGGAGCGCGGGCCCGGGATCCGTTTCGCGGTGCGGGATACCGGACGCGGTATACCCGAAGACGAACGCCGCGCCGTCTTGGAGGCCTTTACGCAGGCTCGGAACACCGAGCACGAGGGCGGAACGGGGCTAGGCCTGGCCATCTCGCGCCGCTATATCGAGCTCATGGGCGGTTCGCTCGAGCTCGAGAGCGAACTCGGCAAGGGAAGCGTCTTCTCCTTTACGATCCCCCTGCCCGTCGCCGAGGCCGCCGAGACCCGCGAGGGGGCGGCGGTCATCGATATCGAGTTGCCGGGACCCGCCCTGGCCCTGATCGCGGACGACCAGGCGACGAACCGACTCGTCCTGAAAGAATTCCTGGAGCGCGTCGGCTTCTCGGTCATGGACGCCGCGGACGGCCGGGCCGCCTTAGAGTTGGCGCGGGAGCGCCGGCCCGATATCGTCTTCCTGGACTTGCGCATGCCCGTGCTCGACGGCTACGGCGCGGCGGCCGGATTCCGCGCCGACCCGGGCTTGGCGGGCATACCGGTCTTCGCCCTGACCGCCTCCGCCTTCCTGCAGGAGCGCGGCGACGATCGGGACGCGGTTTTCGACGGCGTCCTTATAAAGCCGTTCAAGCAGGCGGCCCTCTACGGCCTGATCGTCGAGCGCGGGCGGCTAGGCGCTAGGCCCAAGGCCGGCTTTAACCCGGAAGGCGACGGGACCGAGCGCCCCGACGCGCCGCCGGACGCGCCGGCGGACGTCGACTATCGGGCGGCTCGGGCCGCCCTTGGCTCCGCGGGACTAGACGAGCTGCGCGCGGCCCTGGAAATTAACGACTTCGCGGCCGTCGAGCGCCTCGCCGACGCGATCGCGCGCGAGGCGCCGGCCGTGGCCTCGGCGCTCAAGTCGGCCGCCCGCGCCTTCGACGAGGCAGCGGCCGGCCGCGTCGCCGCGGAGCTCGGCCGTTAACGGGCCCGTTTACCACGGAGGGAACATGGACATAGACGGAGCGATCGTCCTCGTCGTGGACGATATAGAAGAGAACCTACAGGTCCTGAGCGACACGCTGACTCAGGCGGGCTTAAAGCCGCTGCAGGCGCGTAACGGCGAACGGGCGCTGCAGGTCGCCGCTAAGGCGCGGCCCGAGCTTATCCTCTTGGACGTTAAGATGCCGGGCATGGACGGCTTCGAAACGATCGAGCGGCTGAAAGCCGCGCCAGAGACGGCCGATATCCCGGTTATTTTCATTTCCGCCCTCAGTCAGCTCGAGGATAAGGTGCGCGGATTCAGGGCGGGGGCCGTAGATTACGTCTCTAAGCCCTTCCAGCGCGAGGAGGTGCTGGCGCGCGTGGGTACCCACGTACGCCTGAGGCGGGCCTTGGAGCGGGCGGAGGCGGAGCGGCGGAAGGCCGATCGGCTGCTCGACGCCATCCTGCCGCCGGGTATCGCGCGGGAGCTGAAGGACGAAGGCCGGAGCGCGCCGCGCAGCTACGCGGAGGTGAGCGTGCTCTTCACGGACCTGGCCGGCTTCACCAAGCAGGCCGCGGGTCTGCGCGCCGAGGAGCTCTTCGGGGAGCTCGACGATATCGTCGGCGCCTTCGACCGCATCGTGGCGGAAGAGGGCTGCGAGCGCATCAAGACCATCGGCGACGCGTACTTCGCCACCTGCGGCATACCCGATGCCAAGCCCGACCACGCCGCGCGACTGGCGCGGGCCGGCCTGCGCATGCGCGACTGGCTGGACGAGCGAAACCGTTCGGGCGGCCGCCGCTGGCTCATGCGCCTAGGGCTGCATTCGGGGCCCGCCGTAGCCGGCATCGTCGGCACCTCGCGCATGCTCTACGACGTGTTCGGCGATACGGTAAACGTGGCTAGCCGCATGGAGTCCGCCTCCGAGCCCATGAGGCTCAACGCCTCCGCCGCGAGCGCGGCTTCGTTGGGGGAAGGTTTCGCCGTGGAGCACCGCGGCGACATCGAGGCCAAGGGACGTGGCGCGGTGGCTATGTGCTGGGTGGATTGGCGTTAGGACGGGGTCGCGCTAAGCGTACTCGTCGACGGAGGTCCCCGCGTCCTCCGGAAGCGGCGGAGGCGGCGATTCCTCGGTTTCAGGCGGCCGGTCTTGGCTTAAAGGCGGGGGCGGCTCCGGGTTAACGCGTTCGAGGTCTCGGATTTCCACGGCTGACTCCTTTCGGGAGCGAACGCGTCCGGGGTCGACGCCTGCGCGGCTCCGTCGCCGCTTCCTAGCTTAAATATATCGCCGCGGCGAGCCCAGGGCAAAGTCCAGGGCTTTGCCGACGCGGCCGGCGACGGCGCAAGTTCGGCTATCGTAGGAAAAGCCGTACGAAAAAAAAGACCCGGCGCGCGGCTAAAAGCGCGGCCGAGTCCGTTCTCTCGGCGCGGACGCGCCCTGGGGCGTGTCGCGCCTAGCTTAGAAAGCCGTTTACTTGCCTCCGGAGCTACGGAGCTCGTTAAGCAGGGCGCGGGCCTTCTGCCTGACCGGGCTGATGTAGTTGCCCTCGGCGATGCGCATGATCGCGCGTATGGCCGAAGGGTCCGATATCCCGCCCTGCGCCTCGGCGAGGGCCTCGAAGGCGTTCAGGCTCTCGAAGGCGAGGCTGTTGTCCGGCATGAGGATGTCGAAGCGGTTGACGATGAACGAAATGACCTGGGTAACTTCGTCATTGTCGTTCATGCCGACCTTGCCCAGGGAGCGCAGCGCCGCGGCTATGACCATGGGCTCGTTATCGCTCAGGGCCACGCGGACCAAGGCGTCCTTCGACTCGACCGTCTTGACGTCGCCGAGTATGAGCGCCGCCTCGCGGCGGACGTCCGGGAAGTTGTTCAGCACGCGGCCGACGCCCCCGGCCCTGACCACGGTCGCGCTCGTCTCGGTAGCCAGGAACGCGAGGGCGCGGGCGATCTCCGGGTTCGAGCGGCCCTCGTCCACGGCTTGCCGTATGTACTGGAGGGCGACCAGCTTCATATCCTTGCTCTCCGCGTAGGCCTGCTCGCGGATGATCATGACTTCGAGCGAATCTTGCAAATACGACTCTTCAACCGTCCGCTCGCCGCCGGCTTGGGCGAAGGCCCCCGCGGCGAGGACGCAGGCGAGCGCCAGGGCGCTAAGGCTACGCTTCATGCTTACCTCCAGATAGCTATCTTCCATGTATCGCCGATTTTTTCGAGATTGTAAAGTACCAGGCGTTCTTCTTTAGCGTTTATGGTATACGCCACCAGGCGCCGTTCGTCTATGAATTCGATGTCGTCCACGCGATCGTTCTGCCTGGAAGGATAGACGACGTAGGCGAAATAGTCGCGCAGGCTTTTAAGGACGATGTTATAGCGCCGGAGCGCCGGCTGCTGCGATAGCTCCGCTAGGGTCCGGGGATCGGAGTAGTGCCCCAGGTACTCGTCGGTGAGCAGGGCCCGCCACGCGTCGAAGTCGCGGCGCCTGATGATGGCGTTGAGCGAGCTGATGAGGCCGCTCACGTCCATGAAGGTGCTCTGCCGCAGCTCCTCGCTGACTACCAGGACGGGAGGCTCGGAGGCGGGCGCCTGCGGCGGGGCCGGCTCGGTAGCCGGTAGGGGCGCGGCCTCCGTAAGCGCCGGCGTCTCGATCGGCGCGGGCGGCGCCGCTTGTTCATGGGCGCAGGAGCCGGCCATCGCGCCGAGCAGCGCGGCCGCCAGGAAAGGAAGCGAAGCTGTGCGTAGTTTGCCCATGGGCTAATTGTAACTCGCGCCGAGCTCGCTGTCAAAGCGGCTCGGCGCCGCGGGAGCTTCGTCGTCGCTTTTCTTTTTTCGTTGAAGCATCAGGGGATATGAAGTATGATAGCCGTACGATAAATGAAAGCGGCGGAAGGCGCTCGTATGGACATAATACAACTGCACCGCAACGAGTATGAAGCCTCGCCCGAAGCGGTCGTGCGCATGCCCGGCGTCGTACGCGTGCTCGGGGAGCATACCCTCGACGCCGAAGGCGCGTACCTGGCCCTGCCGTACGATCGCGAGCTCGCCGTCGCCATCGGCCAGCGCCGGGACGCCTCGCTACGCTTCTTCGCGGCGGACCTGTCCGAGCGCAAGCGCACCAATATGAGCAACCTGAAGTACAAGCGCGAGGACCGCTGGGCCAATTTCCTTAAGGCCGGGGTCGCCGCTTACTTCGAGGGCCGCCCGGGAGCCAAAGGCTTTAACCTTACCGTCTCGGGCACCATCCCCATGGGCCTGGGGCTCGGCTCGGCCAACGCGCTGCTCTGCGCGTCCATCAAGGCCGCGGCGACCCTGGCCGGCGCCGATCTATCGCCTGGCGCGCTCGAAGCGACCGCCGACGGCGTCATACGCGACTATTTCGAGCGCCCGCCGCGGCCCGGCGAGTTCTCGGCCTGCTTCAGGGCCGAGCCCCGGAGCTTCTCGTTCATCGACGCCAAGCTCGGGCGCTATGAGCGGATACCCTATCCCCTGGACGACGCCGTCCTCTTGGTCACGGATTCAAAGGTGCCGCGCCCTTCGATAGAGAACGAGCTGCGCGTCCGCTCGCACAACCTGCAGCGGGCCTTGGCCGCCTTGGGGCCGAATCAACGGGGGCTTCGGGCCTACGGCCTCGAGGAGTTGGACGAGTACATGGGCATCATGCCCGAGAACGTCCGTCGCCACGCCACCTTCTTCATAGAGGAGTACCAGCGCGCGAAGGACGCGGCCGAGGCCCTCCGTAGGGGCGACCGCGCCGCGATCGCCCGTATCCTTAATAAGTCGCAGGCGGGGCTGCGGAACCATTACGAGCTGTCCTGCCCCGAGATAGACTGGCTCGTAAAGCGCGCGGTCGAGATAGACGGCGTACTCGCGTCCCGCATGATCGGCAAGGGCTTCGGCGGTTGCACCCTGACGCTCTTGATGGAGGATGCGATCCCGGAATATCGTAAGCGCCTTGAGGAATACGAGCGCATCTTCGGCTTCAGGCCCGTTTATTGGGAGCTCGAGCCCTGGGCCGGTCCCGACGACGGCGCCTGAGCGGGCCGGGGCGCGCCGTAACGCTCGACGACGAGAACAATACGGAGAGCCGATGACCATACTATTAACGAACGACGACGGCTTCGCGAGCGAAGGCATCCGCGCGCTGGCGGAGGCCTTGAGGTCTTACGGGCATGAAATTTGGGTCTTCGCACCGGATGCGGAGCGCTCCGGGCAAAGCCACGCCATGACCCTTAGGCATCCGTTGAAGCTCCGCCGCCACGCCGAGCGCGAATATTCGTGCTCCGGCACGCCGGCCGATTGCGTCATCCTGGCCGGGCACGGCGTGCTTCCCTGTAAGCCGGACGCGGTCATCTCGGGCATCAACCGCGGCCCCAACCTGGGCACCGACTTAGTCTATTCGGGTACCGCGGCGGCCGCGAGGCAGGCGTCGATGCTGGGCATCCCCGGCCTAGCCCTGTCGCTGGCCGAGTTTAAGGAGCCGTTCCTCTACGACGGCCTAGCCTATACGGTGGCCGAGAACCTTCAGGAGCTGCTCGCCCTGTGGACGCCCGAAGTCTTCATCAACGTCAACGCGCCGAACGGCCCGGCCGAACGGCGCTTCGCCTTCCGCGACGCCAAGCCCTGCCGTCGGACCTACCACGACACCTTGAAGGTCTTCGACGGCGCCGACGGCCATTCTTATTGCTTCTTCACCGACGGGCGGGTGGAGTCGGTCGAGGCGGACGGTAGCGACGAGCGCGCCGTCCGCGACGGCTACGCCAGCGTCTCCCGGGTCCTCGTCTATCCGGTCGCGGAGCCGGCCGAATGAAGGCCAAGGGCGGCCGGGCCGCCATACAGCGGGCGCTTTCGTTCTATAAAGCCGCGGATTACGAGGCCGCGGTCGTCGAGCTGGCCGAGGCCGAGGTCGACGAAGAGGACTTCATCGACCTGGCCTACGTGCTCGGGCTGTGCTACGTCAGGCTCAAGAAGTTCGACGAGGCCCTGCTCTACCTCGAGCAGGTGGTCACCGGCGGCGCCGACGAGGCGCGCGTCGAACAGTGCCGGCTTTCCCTCGCCTATATCTATAGCCTGACCGGCCGGAGCTCGCTGGCGGAATACGAGCTAAAGAAGCTCCTTGAGATCGGGAAGGAAAGCGTCCAGGCTTACGCCACGCTCGGCTACGCGAGCTGGGCCCAGGGCCGGCTCGAGGAGGCCCTGGACTGGTACGGCAAGGCCCTGGCCAAGGATCCGGAGAACCTAAACGCGCTCAACGGCTACGGCTATCTCTTGGCCTGCGCCGACCGGGACCTGGCGCGCGCGGTCAGCTATTGCCGTAAGGCCTTGGACGGCAAGCCCGACAACCCGGCCTATGCCGACTCGTTGGGCTGGGCCTACCTCCGCATGGGGCTTATCGACGAGGCCGGGCGCTATCTCGGTCAGGCGGCCGAGCGCCTGGCTACGCATAAAGAAGTCGCCTATCACTTGCGCGAGCTCGGAAAGGCGCGGCGGGCATGAGCTTAAAGCGTTTCCTGGCCGTCGCGCCGGCGCTCTTCGCGGCCGCGGCCGCCTTCGCCCAGTTCCCCTACGCGCTGGACGCGCCGGGCGCCCGCGACGCCTTCCGTAGCGGCGTGGTCGCCTATAATAGCGGCCGCTACCCGGAGTCGCTCATGCTCTTCGAGCAGGCCCGGGCGGCCGAGCCGGCCGATCCGCTCGTGAGCTTCTGGCTCGGCAAGGCCTACTACCGCGCCGGCGCCGACGCGAGCGCCTTCGCGCTGTGGCGGGAGGCTATCGCCTCCGGCGGCCAGGCGCCCTTCCTCTCGGCCCGCCTGGAGCTTTTCAGCCTGGCCGACGATCCGCAAGCCCTGGCTCCCGCCGAGCGCTTCGTACGCTTCGGCGAGCTGGCCGGGGTACAGGGACGGAACCGGCTGTTCCTCCGGCCCAGTTGGGTGGAGCCCTTGCCCGACGGCGGGGCCCTGCTCGTCGCCTACGGTACCAACGAGCTCCTGCGCGTCGGTATCAACGGCACCATAACGCAGCGCATCAACGGCGGCAGCGCCGGCTTCGACCGGCCGTTCGCCGTGCAGCCGCTGCCCGACGGCGGCTACCTCGTGAGCGAATTCCAGGCGAACCGCCTGGCTCGCCTCGACCCCGACGGCCGCGTGCTGGGCTACGTCGGCGATAGCGCGGGCCCCGGACGCCTGGCCGGCCCCCAGTATCTGGCCTTGGACGCCGACGGATTCATCTACGTGAGCGACGTCGGCTTCTCTCGCGTGGCTAAATTCGACCCCGAAGGCCGTTTCGTGGCGTCCATCGGCGCCCGCTCGGCCGAGTTCCCCGGCCTGGCCATGCCGACCGGCGTGGCCGTCCGCGGCGACGAACTCTTCATAGCCGACGCGGCCAGGCGCGCGATCTATCGCTTCGATCTGTACGGCAACTATCGCGCCGTCCTCGGCGAAGGGGCCTTGAAACGCCCCGAAGGCCTGCGGCAGGTCGAAGGCGGCCTGCTCGTGGCCGACACCGGCCGCATCCTCTTCCTCGACGACGCCTACGGCAGCGTACAGGAGCTGTATCGCCCCGAGCGGCCGAACGCGCGGGTGACCTCGGCGGCGTTCGACGCGAACGGCGACCTCATCTTCGTCGATTTCGACCATTCCGAGCTCGCCTTCCTCTCGGATCCCGCCCAGCGCTACGCCGGACTCTCGGTCGACGTGATCCGGGTGCATCAAGGCTCGTACCCCGCCGTATCCCTGGACCTGCTCGTGCGCGACAAGGCCGGCCGACCCGTCGTAGGGCTCGAGCAGTCTAATTTCTACCTGTCGCAGACGGTCCGCGAGCTCGCGCAGACGACCGTAAACGAGCGCCCGGTCACCGCGATCACCGACGCGGTTCGGCCCGCCCTGGATTACGCCTTCGAAGGCGCGCTCGACCTGGTAAGCGAGATGGACGCGATCTTCCTCGTCGAGGCCTCCCCGGCGCTCATGGGGCGGCGTACGCAGGTCCGGACGGCCATGGCCGAGCTCTATCAAGCCGTCGGGACCGGGAGCGTCTCCCTCGTCCTGGCCCAGGCGGCGGCCCAGCCGGCCCTGCGGGGCGGATTGGCCCAGCTGAGCGGCGCGCTGATGGCGGCCCGCGGCGACTCCTCCTGGCGCTTCGACGCGGGCCTAAGGCTCGCCGTGGGCGCGCTGTCCCGGTCCGATCGGCGCCGCGTCATCTTCTACCTGACGACGGGCTCGGCGAACGAGGAGCTGCTGGGCGCCTACGCGCCCGCCGAGCTGGCCTCGCTCCTCTCGGCCAACGGCGTGGCGTTTTACCCCATCGTGATAGGCGGGGAGGCGGCGGTCTCGGATACGGTCCGGCTCCTGGCGGAGCGGACGGGCGGCCGGGTCGCCATGGCCGAGAGGCCGGAGGGCTTGGCCCCGATCGTCGAGGAGGCCAGGGCGCGCCGTACCGGCGCCTACCGCCTGTCGTTTACCGCGGCCGGGGACGACGGCTTCGGGCTGCACTATATACCCGTCGCGGTGGAGCTCTACCTGCGCGGGCGCTCGGGGCGGGACGAGACGGGATTTTTCGCGCCGCTTCGCTAAAGCTATTGACGCGATCCCGTCGGCTTCGGTATAGTCCTGCTTGTTCGACGCCATCTTAGCTCAGTTGGCAGAGCGCGTGACTTGTAATCTCGAGGCCCCCGGTTCGATTCCGGGAGATGGCTTGCGACTGAGCGTGGAGCGCCGAGCGACCCTGGAGAGATTCCCGAGTGGTCAAAGGGGGCAGACTGTAAATCTGTTGGCTCAGCCTTCGAAGGTTCAAATCCTTCTCTCTCCAAACTTGAAAAGGTCGCCCATGAGGCGGCCTTTTTTTTACTTCCAGCCCAGCTCCTAAGGAGTCGCAATGGCCGAGGCTTTCTGGGCGCGCGGTTTACCGTTCGAATGCGCGCGCTGTTCGTCGTGCTGTAGGCATGATCCGGGATTCGTCTTCCTCTCGAAAGACGATCTCCTTAAGCTCGCTGGCTATTTTGGCCTCGGCGCGTTAGAATTCGCCAGGCGGTATTGCCGACCGGTCGACGTAGGGAGCGCCTGGCGCGTCAGCCTCAAGGAGAAGCCGGGTTACGACTGCGTCCTCTGGGAATCCGGCGGATGCCGCGCCTACGAGGCGCGGCCCGTGCAATGCCGGACCTATCCGTTCTGGCCCGGCGTGTTGGATAGCGAGGCCGATTGGCGGGCCGAGGCGCGCGATTGCCCCGGCGTCGGCCGCGGCCCGGCGGTGCCGGGCGACGAGGTAGCCAGGCGCCTGATGGCCAGGGTCGATAACCAGCCTCTGGAGTTCGACCATGCGCTAGACTGGGAGAGCATCGATGAAAATACGCTTCTGGGGCGTTAGGGGCTCCCTTCCTACGCCGCTTACCCCCGCGCAGCTCAAGAGCAAGATCTCGTCCATCACGCAACGCATCGGGGCCGACGACATCGCGACCCAGGAGGCCCGCGAGCGCTTCTTGGCCCGGCTCCCCGATTATCTGTTCTCGACGGTAGGCGGCAATACCGCCTGCGTAGAGCTGGTCACCGGCGAGAACTGCCGTATCGTCTTCGACGCGGGCACCGGCATCCGTAACCTCGGCCAGGAGATCCTGGCGAGCAAGAAGCCCTGCGCGGTGCACCTATTCATGTCCCATTTCCATTGGGACCATCTGCAGGGCCTGCCTTTCTTCGGCCCCGCCTTCGACCCTCAATCGTTCATGACCTTCTACAGCCCGAATCCGGATTTAAAGGCCATCATGGAAGGTCAGATGCGCCAGCCGTATTTCCCCATCGGCATGGACGCCATGGGCGCCAACAAGGAGTTCGTCCACCTGAAGGGCGACGGCGTGAAGATCGGCGAGGTCCGCGTGCACTATCGCTCGATGAGCCATCCGGGCGGCTGCTATAGCTACGCCGTGGAGGAAGCCGGTAAGAAGGTGATATATTCTACCGATACCGAGCTCGACGCCAAGGATTTCGACCGCAGCCCCGAGAACGAACGCTACTTCGCCGACGCGGACGCCCTTATCATCGACGCCCAGTACACCCTGGGCGAGGCGATCGAGAAGCAATACTGGGGGCATTCTTCCTTCAGCTTGGCGGCCGATTTCGCCGCCAGCTGGCGGATCAAGCGCCTGATCCTGTTCCACCATGAGCCGAACTACAGCGATAAGAAGATTGAATCGATACTCAAGTCGGCCGAATGGTACTTAAGCCATATGCGCGGGCCCAGGACGAGCGTTATCTTAGCGAGGGAAGGTTTGGAACTTGAAGTTTGAAGATTACCTATCGTCGGGCGTCAAGCTAGGCTTGTCGGGCGGCGGTCTCATAGGCATCTACGCCCTGCTCCTCGAGCGCGAGGCGAGCCTGCTCGCCGACCAACGCCAGGCCCTGGAGACGATACGGGAAGAGCTCTACGGCCGCTTTACTATCGAAGAGATGGAGACGCTCCACGAGCGTTATGCGAGGCACCATGGCCAAAGCCGCACGTAAAGCCGTGAAGTTCGGCGCCGCCCTCGCGGCGACGATATTCGTCATCGGCGCCGTAGCGCTCGTCGGCGCGGCCGTCGTGGCCGGCCGGCTGGGCGGGCCGGGGCCGGCCCTCGAGGCGGCCGGGACCGCGCCGACCGGGACCGGCGTCGCGCCGGCAGCGGCCGACGCGGCCCCCGCGCAGAAGCTCTTCCGCGTAGGCTCGGGCGAGAGCGCCCAGGGCATAGCGCGGCGGCTCGAGGCCGAGGGCTATATCCGCTCGGCCCTCTATTTTAGGCTCGTCCTTAAGGCCAAGGGCCTGGAGACCGCGCTCAAGGTCGGTACCTACGAGCTGAAGCCGGGCATGGACGCCGTCGCCGTGGCCGAGCTGCTAGCCTCGGGTCGGCAACGGCTCGTACGGCTCACCGTGCCGGAGGGCTCGGGCCTGCGCGCCTTGGCCGAGGCGGCGGAAAAGTCCGGCGTCGCCCCCGCCGAGGAGATCCTAGCCCTCGCCGTCGACCGGGACTTCATCGCCTCGCTCGGGGTCCATGGCCCCACGCTCCTGGGCTATCTCTATCCCGATACCTACTTCATGCCCGAGGCCGCCGGCGCCGAGGCGCTCCTCTCGCATATGGTCGACACCTTCCGCGCCAAATTGGCCGCCCTCGCGCCCGAGTCGGCCGCGCTGTCCCCGGCCGAGCTCCATCGCTACGTCGTGCTGGCCAGCGTGGTCGAGCGAGAATATCGCTTGGCCGAGGAGGCGCCGCTCATGGCCGGCGTGTTCTGGAACCGCCTGCGCATCGGCATGGCGCTGCAGTCTTGCGCCACGGTGGTTTACGTCATCACCGAGCGCCTCGGCAGGCCGCACCCGAGCCGGCTGTTCGACCGCGACCTACAGATCGACGACCCCTTCAACAGCTATCGCTTCCCCGGCCTGCCGCCGGCGGCCATAGCTAATCCGGGCGCCGTGGCCTTGGCGGCCGCTTTTAAGCCCGAGCCGTCCCGCTACCTCTATTTCAGGCTCGTCGACGAGGCTTCGGGTAAGCATTATTTCTCCGAGAGCCTGGATCAGCACATCAGGGCCGCCGGCCTCATCGTGAAGCCGCGGAACTAGCATGAAGCGCATTCCCGATAGCCTCGTCCAGGAGATCAGCGCGCGGAGCGACATCGCTAGCGTCGTAGGCGAATACGTCCGCCTCGAGCGCCGCGGCTCCCGGCTCGTCGGCCTGTGTCCCTTCCATAACGAAAGGACGCCGTCGTTCAACGTCAACCCCGAGCGGGGCTTCTTCTACTGCTTCGGCTGCAAGAAAGGCGGCGACGCCGTCACCTTCATTAAGGAGATCGAGCGCTGCGGCTACGTCGAGGCCATCGAGCGCTTGGCCGAGAAGTCCGGTATCCCGCTACGCTACGAGGGCGACGAGGACCCCGAGGCGGAGAAGGCGGCTAGGCGGAAGGCCAGCCTCTACGAGCTCTACGACCGGCTGGCCGGGAGCTTCCATCATCTGCTCGTCGGAGACGCCCGCGGCGCGGCCGCGCTGGCCTATGCCCGGTCGCGCGGGCTCTCCGACGAGACCGTACGCGAGTTTAGGCTCGGCTTCGTCCCGGCCGATCGCTACTGGCTGCACCGCTTCTTAAGCTCCAAATCGTATTCGTCGGATTTCCTCGCCCAGAGCGGCCTGTTCTCGCAGAAGTATCCGGAGCTTTGCATCTTTTCCGGCCGGCTCGTCTTCCCGATCGAGGACGCGCGCGGCCGCGTGATAGCCTTCGGCGGCCGGCTCCTCGAGGGCGACGGCCCGAAGTATATCAATTCGCCGGAGACGGCGCTCTTTCGCAAGCAGGAGCAGCTCTTCGCGTTCGCCAAGGCGGCGAAGGGCATCCGGGAACGCGGCTACGCCGTCGTGTGCGAAGGCTACATGGACGCCATCGCCTTCCACGCCGCCGGCGCGCCTTACGCCGTGGCGCCGCTGGGCACCGCCTTCACCGAGCAGCAGGCCGCGCTCCTAAAGCGGCAGGCGCCGGTCGTAGCGCTGGCCTTCGACGCCGACGAGGCGGGCAGGGCGGCCGCCGAGCGCTCCATCGGCGTCGCCGAGCGGGCGGGGCTCGAGGCGCGCGTGCTTACGCTCTCCGAGGGCAAGGACGCGGCCGAGCTCATGCAGAAATATGGCCCCGAGCGATTGAAAAAAGAAGCCGAATCCACTATAACAGCCGATGACTATCTTTTAGCGAACGCGGCGTCGATAGCACGGCGGGACGGGGATGGCGGGATTCCCGCCGCCTTTGCGTACTTGTTCCCCTTTATCGCCGGTTTTTCCTCGTCCCTGCGTCGCGACGGGTTTCTAGAGGCGGCGGCGCGGCGCTTCGGCGCCGATCCGGCCTCGGTGCGGGGCGACTACGAGCGCTACCTGCGCGGCGCGCCGCGCGGTCCGGCGCCGCGGGCGGCGGAGGCGCCTCCGGCGGCCTTCAAGCCGAGCCCGGACGCCGAGCTGATCGCGGCCCTGACGGCCTACCCCGAGCAGTTCGAACGGGCCCGCGCCGAGCTGGACCCGTCGAGCTTCGAGGAGGAGTGCCTGCGCGACGCGTACATCGTACTGGAGGAGCGGTATAGGAACGACGACCTCGCCGCGGCGAGCGTGGCCGCGCGGCTCGCCGATCCGGGGCTGCGCGCCTTCGTGCTCGAGCGCGCCGCCTCGGGCGCGTACGAGGCCGACCCGGCCCGCTTCATCAGCGACGGGGTCTATCGGATCAAGGAACGCGCCCTCCTTAAGGAGATGAGGCGGGTCGTGGCCAGGATACGCGATTACGACGAGGAGCGGGACGGGGACGAGCTGTCGCCGAACGAGCTCCTTTATGAAAAAATGTATCTAGACGGCGAATTAACCAGGATAAAGGAAGAGCGGCATGCCAGATCTTGAACTCGATCCCGCGGTAGCGAAACTGCTTGAATACGCCAAGGTCAAGAAGGTCATAAGCTTCGACGAGCTGTCCGACTTCCTGCCCGAGCATATCGTCAACAGCGATAAGATGGACGGCGTGCTCGCCCTCCTCGAGACGAACAACGTCGAGATAGAGGAGGAGGACCTAGGCTCGGACTCCGGCTCCGAGGGCAAGCGCCCCGAGGAGCAGGAGGAGGGCGGCCAGGGCCCCAGCCAGGAGAAGAAGCGCCTCGTCTATAACGACAAGGACAGCGCCGTCGACGACCCCATACGCCTGTACCTCCGCGAGATCGGCAAGGAGCACCTCCTGACCGCCGAGCAGGAGGTGGAGCTGTCCAAGCAGATGGAGGACGGCGAGAACATCATCAAGGGGATCATCAAGGACAGCGGCATGCTGATCCCCGAGTTCTACGGCATCAGCGTAAAGGCCAAGCGCGAGTCCGGTTCCCAGCAGCGCAAGGAGAATTCTGAGCGCATCGCCGAGCGCCGGCGCCTGAACCAGTTCTACCGCGACGTGCTCCGCGATACGCAGGCCGACATGAAGACCTATATGGAGGCCAAGAAGCGCATCGCCAGCCGCGGCGGCGAGGTGCTCGAGGACGAGGCGCTGATCAAGCTGCGCGGGCCCCTGGTGGAGCGGCTGAGCCAGGCGGAGCTCCATCCGGAGGAGATCAACTCCTTCTCCGAGAAATTCATCAACGCCGCCAAGCGCATCAAGAAGTATCGCCGCGAGCAGGAGCGCCTGGAGCGGACCCTGCAGGTCTCCAACCTGCGCGAGCTCCGCGTCCTGGGCCGCAACCTGACCATCAAGGAGCGCCGCGAGCAGATCGAGGCGGACCTGAACATCAGCGCCGACGAGATCAAGGAGCGCATCCGGCAGATCCAGGTGACGGAGAAGAAGCTCGAGGAGCTCGAGTACGCCTTCGAGTCGGACTGCGAGGCCATCATCACCATGGCCAAGGAGATCAACCGCGGCCGCATCATGATGAAGCGCGCCAAGGATAGGCTCATCAAGGCCAACCTCCGCCTCGTCGTCTCCATCGCCAAGAAGTATACGAACCGCGGCCTGCATTTCTTCGACCTCGTGCAGGAGGGTAACATAGGCCTGATCAAGGCGGTCGAGAAATTCGAATACCGCAAGGGCTACAAGTTCTCGACCTACGCCACCTGGTGGATCAGGCAGGCCATCACCCGTTCCATCAGCGACCAGGCCAGGACCATACGCGTCCCCGTGCACATGATCGAGCAGATCAACAAGGTCGTCCGCGAGTCGCGCCAGCTCATGCAGAAGCTCGGCCGAGAGCCGACCGACGAGGAGGTCGCCCAGCAGCTGGGCTGGCCGGTCTCGCGGGTTAAGAGCGTGAAGAACGTGGCCAGGGAGCCCATCTCGCTGGAGACGCCCATCGGCGAGGACGAGGACAGCCTGCTCGGCGACTTCATCGAGGACAAGGAAGTCGAGAACCCCTCCGTGCAGACCGACTACAAGCTCCTGCAGGAGCAGATACGGTCGGTGCTGTCCACGCTGCCGCCGCGCGAGCAGGAGGTCCTGCGCATGCGCTTCGGCCTGGACGACGGCTACTCGCTGACCTTGGAGGAGGTGGGCCTGTACTTCAACGTGACGCGCGAGCGCATCAGGCAGATCGAGGCCAAGGCCCTGAAGAAGCTCAGGCATTTCAAGCGCAGCCAGAAGCTGCGCGACTACGTCGACCACTAGCGACGGCGGCCGCCCCGGCGGCGGCCGTTGATACGCGCCGCCGGGGCGTGCTATAGTCCGTCGGCCCCGCATCCATATACCCCACGAGGTGATAGCATATGTTGATGGAAAACCTTTTCGAGCGGCTCAAGACCTTCCAGGAACTCCTCATGGAGCGCGTAGCCATAGAGAAAGAGATCCGCGAGCTCCCCAAGTCCATCGCCGCTCAGGAAGAGGTGCTCGTCAGGGCGCGTAAGACCCTCGTCGATAAGAGCGCCCGCTTCGAGGCCGTCAGCGCCAAGGTCGCCGAGCTCCGCGGCCAGCTCGCCGAGACGGTGGCCCACAAGGAGAAGTCCGAGCAGATGATGGACAGCATCTCGAGCCCGCGCGAGTTCGAGGCGCTGAACAAGGAGATCACCGAGGCGGGCCTGCGCGAGGACCAACTGCGCAAGGAGCTCCGGCGCGAGGACGAGGCGTTCCGCGAGGCCGAGGCCGAGCTGAAGAGCGCCCAGACCCTGATCGAGTCCCAGGAAGCCGAGATCTTCCAGAAGAAAGAGCGCATCAGGACCGAGGAATCGTCCATGCAGGCCCGGGTGGCCGAGCTCAGGGGCCAGGAGGAGGCGGCCACCTCCGACATCGACTCCGAGGTGCTCTTCAAATTCGAGCGCATCATCCGTTCCAAGCAGGGCATCGGCATCGTGCCGGTACGCGGCGTCGTGTGCTCCGGCTGCGCCATGATCTTGCCGGCCCAGTTCGTGAACGAGGTCAGGCAGAGCAACAAGATCCACTTCTGCCCCTACTGCTCCCGCGTCCTGCTCTACGAGGAGAGCGCCGAGGCGGAGGACCTCCTCGTGGACATCGAATCGGGCAGCCTCTCCGACCTCGACGACTTCGGCGACGAGTCCGAGGACGAGGGCTACGACGACGACATGGACGGCGACAAGGGCGGCCGCGAGGACTCGGACGACTAAGCCCACGGTTAACGAAGTATAAGGGCGGGCCGGGGCGCCGCCGTCCGCAGGGGCGTTCGCGCCCGCGGGCGGAGGAAAGTCCGGGCTCGATAGGATGCGACGCCGGCTAACGGCCGGGGGCGGTTTCGGCGACGAGGCCGCCACAGATAGCGCAACAGAAAGCAAACCGCCTTGGGGCTTCGGCCTCGGGTAAGGGTGAAAGGGTGGGGTAAGAGCCCACCGCGCGCGCGGCGACGCGCGCGGCACGGCAAGCCTCGTCGCGAGCAAGGCCGAGCAGCGGGCATGCGCGATCCGCGCGGAGCCCGCGGGTTGGCCGCGAGAGCCCAGGGCGCGAGCCCGGGCCGAGATGGATGGCGCCCGCCGCGCCCCTCGGGGCGCGGCACAGAACCCGGCTTACAGGTCCGCCCTTTTTTTATTCTCCCCCGACGCCCCGCCCCGGCGGGGCGCTTTCATTGACGACGCGGCCCCGCCCGTGCTACAACGAAGCCTAGAGCTATGTTAGGCCGATCCCGTCCGCCGTCGCAATCAGACGATCCGTTCCTCAAGAGGCGCCGCCGCCGCAGGGCGCTCGGGATAGCCGTCGCGCTCGCGGCGCTCGGCGTCCTGGGCGCGGCCGGCCTGGCGATCGGGGCCGCCGTGCAGAGGGGCGCGGAGCGGCGCGGGCCGGGCCCCGCCGATATCGCGGCGCTCTGGGAGGCGCGCGATATCGAGGCCGTCTACGAGGCGACCGAAGCCAAGCTTCGGGACGCCCCCTTGGATCGGCTCATCTTAGCCTTCCACGGCTTCGCCTCCTACCAGAAGGCCATAGGCGCCCTGGATAACGAACTCGGCGCGGCCCTGCTCGACCGAGCCGTCCTATCGCTCCGGAAGAGCCGCATCGGCGGCCCGTTCGAGCTCGACGCGCCGGTCCTCTACGTCCTGGGCAAGGCGTATTATAAGAAGGGCCCCGAGTATTATCAGGAGAGCCTGGACGCCCTGAAATCGGCCGTCGAGGCGGGCGGGGACTACGCCGACCAATGGGAGTACCTGGCCCTGGCCTGCCAGGAGCTCGGGCGGCTCGCCGAGGCGTCGTCGTACTTCGCGCTCGCCATGGAGCGCTCCCCCGAGTCCCTGGAGATACGCGTCGCCGCGGCCCGCCTTGAATTCGCGCGCGGCGATTTGGCCCGGGCGGCGGACCTGGCGCGCGAGGCCTACGAGCGCAGCCACGATCTCTACCTTAAGGAGCGCGGCGCGTTCATCCTCGCCGACGTCCATCGGGCTTCCGGCCGGCCGGAGCGGGCCTTGGCCCTCTATGCGGAGATAAAGGAATTCAACCCGGAATCGGCGGACGCTTGGTATTACGAGGGCCTCGTCTACCAAGATTCCGGCGATCCCATCAAGGCGCGCGCCTCCTGGCGACGGGCCGTCTCAATCGATCCTATGCACGGCGCCGCGCGCCAGAAACTAGCCGAGCGGACCTAAGCATGCGTATGCCTGGGTCCGTATCCGATACATCTAAGGAGCTCCTCTATGGCCGGTAATAAACTCATGAACGCTCTGTCGCTTGACATAGGCATAGATTTGGGCACCTGCAACACCCTGGTCTATGTACGGGGCAAGGGGATCGTGATCAACGAACCGTCCGTGGTCGCCGTCGAGCGCGGCACCAAGCGCGTCCTAGCCGTGGGCTCCGAGGCCAAGCGCATGCTTTGGAAGACGCCGGGCAATATCGTGGCGATACGGCCGCTCCGCGACGGCGTGATCGCGGACCCCGACACCACCGAGAAGATGATCAAGTACTTCATACAGCGCGTCATCCCGCGCCGCTGGTTCATCAAGCCGCGCATGGTCATCGGCATCCCCACCTGCATCACCGAGGTGGAGCGCCGCGCCGTGGTCGAGGCGGCCTACAAGGCCGGCGCGCGCGAGGTCGAGGTGCTGCCCGAGTCGCTCGCGGCCGCCATCGGCTCCGACATGCCCATCCACGAGCCGGCCGGCCACATGATCTGCGACATCGGCGGCGGCACCACCGAGATATCGGTCATCTCCCTGAAGGACTTGGTCGTTACCAACGCGATACGCATAGGCGGCGACGAATTCGACGAGGCGATCATCAAGCATATACGCGGCGCCCATAACCTGATCATCGGCGAACAGACCGCCGAGCGGCTCAAGATCGAGATCGGCAACGCCTCGCCCGACAAGGTGATCGAGAAGGTGGAGATAAAGGGCACGGACGCCATCACCGGCCTGCCCAGGCGCCTGGAGATCGACTCGGTAGAGGTGCGCGAGGCCCTGCAGGAGCCGGTCAACCAGATAGTCGAGGAGATCAAGAAGACCCTCGGCCAGACGCCCCCCGAGCTCGCCGCCGATATCGTCGAGCGGGGCATCGTGATGGCCGGCGGCGGCTCGCTGCTCAAGGGCTTGCCGCGCCTGATCGCCAAGGAGACCGGCGTGCCCGTGATCTTGGCCGAGCGCCCCCTGGAATGCGTGGCGATCGGCGCCGGAAAGTACTTCGAGGCCATCCAGGGCATCGACGTGAGCTTCGGCGCCGCGGCCACCATGAACCTCTAAGGCCATGGCCCGCGAAGACGCGCGCTCGAGGCGCGCGCGGAACGTCTCCTCCGGCCTGATGCTCCTGGCCTCGCTCGTGGCCCTCACCATATCGACGAGGAGCCTCGTCGGCGTGCCCCAGCAGCTCGGGCTGGCCGCGCTCTCGTTCGTGCAGCGCGGCTTCAGCGCCGTCTCCGGCTTCTTCTCGCAGACCGTCGCCAGCATCGCCGAGCTCCGGCGCCTACAGGACGACCACGCCGACCTCGTCCGGCAAGTGGAGCTCATGGCGAACCAGCAGCGCCAGTTCACCGAGCTCCGCAGCGAGAACGAGCGGCTGCGCGGTCTGCTAAAGTTCCAGGCCGCCGCGAGCTACGCGTCCATAGCGGGGCGCATCATAGCCAAGGATCCGGAGAACCTCTATTCCACCTTCGTGGTCAATCGCGGCTCGGCCCAGGGCGTTCGCAAGAACCAGGCGGTAGTCGCGTATCAGGACGGCGTCGAGGGCCTCGTCGGCCGCGTCGTCGAGGTGAGCCGCGAGAGCTGCATGGTGGTGCCCATCTACGACGCGACGACCTTCGTAGCCGCCCGCCTGGAGCGCTCCCGTTACGAGGGGCTCGTGGTCGGCGGCGGCGGGGACGACCTGCCCTTGGTCCTACGTTACGTCAAGAAGCGGGCGCAACCCGAGATCCAGTTCGGCGACCTGGTCATCACGAGCGGGCTGCAATCGCTCTATCCGGCGGGCATCGCCATCGCGCGGGCGGGCCGGATCCGCAGCTTCGACTACCTTAACTCGCTCGAGATAGACCTGGAGCCGGTCTTGGACTTCAGCCGTCTCGAATACGTCTTTATCATCGACGCGCAGGGGGCCGCTTCGCCATGATCAAAAGCTTCGTTTGGTCGCTGGCCCTCACGGTCGCCGCCCTGATCCTGCAATCGACCTGGCTCTCGGCCGTGGCCGTCCGCTCCGTCACCCCGGACCTGGCGCTTCTCATCGTCGTCTACATCTCGTTCCACGGCCGCTCGCTTCAGGGGCAGGCGCTGGGCTTCGTCGCGGGCTTCTTACAGGACGGCATCAGCGCCGGGCCCATGGGCCTCAACTCGTTCGTCAAGACCGCCGTCGCGTGGACCTTCAACTCCCTGTCGGGGAAATTCTATATCGATCGCCTGCTCATGCCCATGCTCTTCGGATTCGCGGCCACCGTTTATAAAGCCGCGATCTACGCCGGCGTATCGCTCCTGATGCCCGGCAAGGTGCTCGGCTACGACTTCGCGGCGGCCACGCTCTGGATAGAGGCCGGCTATAACGCCGCGGCCGCGCCCGTCCTGTTCTTCCTCCTGCGCCCGCTTAACCGCCTGCTCATCCCGAGGGGCCCCGCGGCATGAGCTACGGCGACGATTCGGCGCAGCCGGCTTCCGCCGGCCGCTTCTACGCCATGGCCGTCATGGCGTCCATCCTCTTCCTCTGGTTCGGCTCGTACCTATTCTACCTGCAGCTCGTCAGGGGCGGGGAATTCCAATCGCGCGCGGTCAGCATAAGCAGCAAGGTCCAGCGCATACCGTCGCAGCGCGGCGAGATCTACGACCGCAACAATAACATGCCGCTCGTCCTAAACGTCGATTCGTTCGCCCTGGCCGTCACCCCCGCCGAGCTGCCGGCCGACATGCGCGACACCGTGTTCGCCAAGCTCGCCGCCGCCGCGGACGTGCCGGTATCGGAGATCCAGCGCCGCATCCCGCCGAGCCATTACCGCCTGTTCCAGGAGATCGAGGTGGTCTCGTCGGTGGGGCAGGGCGTCATCACGTCCATAGCCGAGCGGATCGACGAGTTCCCCGGCGTCTCGTGGTACGTGCGCCCGGTGAGGAACTATCTAGAAGGCAATAGCTTCTCGCACCTGCTGGGCTACGTGGGCGAGATTTCGCGCGACGAGCTGAAGGTGTTCTATAACCGCGGCTACCAATCCGGCGACATCATCGGCAAGGCGGGGATAGAGCGCGTATACGACTCCCTCCTGCGCGGCACGGACGGCCGGCAGTTCAAGACCGTGGACGCCAAGGGACGGCGCGTGGATGCCGGCCCGCGCGACATCGTCCCGCCGATCAGCGGCAGGAACCTCAGCCTGACCATCGACCGCAATACGCAGATCCTCGCGGAGAAGGCGCTCGGCGAGCGCATCGGCTCCATCGTCGTCTTAAAGCCGGCCAGCGGCGAGATCCTGGCCATGGCCTCGTACCCGCACTTCAACTCGAACGCGATCGTGGCGCGCGGCGGCAACAACGAGTTCGCCAAGCTCTTGAACGACCCGGATAACCCGCTCATCAACCGCGCCATCCAATCGGCCTATCCGCCGGCCTCCACCTTCAAGATCGTCATGACCGCCGGCATCATCGAGGAGCGTTCCTTCCCGCTCGACGCCGTGGTGCGTTGCGCCGGCGAGATCAACTACGGCGACCGGGTGTTCCGCTGCTGGATCCGCACGCCCGGGCACGGCTCCTTGAACCTGGCCGAGGCCCTGGCCCAGTCCTGCGACGTCTACTACTGGGAGGTCGGCCGCGATCACTTCGGCATCGAGAACATCGTCAACTACACCAAGGATTTCGGCTTCGGCGTCGCCACCGGGATAGACCTCCTGGGCGAGGTGGCGGGCTTCGTGCCCACGCCGCAGTGGAAGGAGCGCCGCTTCCATGAGAAATGGCTCGGCGGCGACACCCTCAACCTCTCCATCGGCCAGGGCTTCCTGCTCGCCAGCCCCCTGCAGGTCGCGAACATGGTCGCCATGGTGGTCAACGAGGGCGTAATCTACAAGCCCTTCGTGCTCAAGGAGGTCCGCGACCCGCTCAGCGGCGCCGTCCTCTCCAAGACCGAGCCGGAAGTCCTGGCGACCTCGCGCGTCTCCAAGGAGAGCTTCGCCTTGACCAAGGAGTACATGCGCGGGGTCATGACCGACGGTACGGCGCGCTACCCGGTCAATACTAAGCTGGTCCAGATCGCGGGCAAGACGGGGACCGCCGAGGTCGGCCTGTCCGACCGTTGGCATTCATGGTTCGTCGGCTACGGCCCCTACGATTACGCCGACGTCGAGGACGTCATCGTGGTCGTAGCCATGATCGAGGCCGCCAATCCTTGGGAATGGTGGGCTCCGTACGCGACCAATATCGTCTTCCAGGGCTACTTCGGCGGGCAGGGCTACGAGGAGGCCGCGCGCGCCGTCGGGCTCTTCGGCCGCGGCGCTCCGCCGGTCGGCAGGGTGGAATAATGGCGCAGATACGCACCGTCGCTAAATCGCTGGACTGGCTCGTGGTCGCGAGCCTGGCCGCGCTCATGGTCATCGGGGTCCTCTTCATCTATTCGTCCGGCGTCAACAGCGAGGGCGTCCTGGTCACGAACGAGTACGTCAAGCAGATCGTCTGGGCCGTCACGGCCGTCGCGCTCATGCTGGCCGTCGCGCTCATCGAGCCCAAGCGCCTCGTGGATTATACCTTGCCCCTGTATCTAGCGATGATAGCTGTCCTCGTGTACACGAGGCTCTTCGGCAAGGTCGTCAACGGCGCCCGCTCCTGGCTCGGGCTCTTCGGGGACATCGGCATCCAACCCTCCGAGTTCATGAAGATCGCGACGACGCTCTTCCTGGCCAAATACTTAGAGTCTACCATGCACCAGGCCGGATCCTTGAAGCGCTTCGTCGTCTCGCTGTCGATCGCGCTCCTGCCCATGGGGCTCATCCTGGCCCAGCCGGATTTCGGCACGGCCTTGGTCTTCCTACCGATCTACCTGGGCGTGGCCTTCGTCATGGGCGTCGGGTCCCGCTACCTGGCCTTCCTCCTCCTGACCGGCGCGATCACCTCGGTGATGACGGTCATGCCGCTCTGGCAGGCGCTGGAGTCCGGCGAGCCGCCGATACTCCTGCGCATGCTGTATGAGGAGCCGTACGTCTTCATGGTGATAGGCGTCGTCGCGCTCGTGTTCGCGCTGGCGGCGCTGGGGTTGCGCTTCTTCAAGCGCCGATATTTCTATTGGATCGCCTTCGCGGCCCTGGCCGTCGCCCTAGGCCTGGGCGCGTCGGTGCTGGGGCATAAGGTCTTGAAGGAATACCAGATCATGCGCCTCGTGGTGTTCTTGGACCCGAGCGTGGATCCGCTGGGCTCGGGCTGGAACATCATCCAATCGGTGACGGCCGTAGGATCGGGGGGGCTAGCCGGCAAGGGCTTCCTGCAGGGGACGCAGAGCCATTACCGCTACCTGCCCCAGCAGAGCACCGACTTCATCTTCAGCATCGTCTCCGAGGAGCTGGGCTTCATAGGCGGCGTGGCCATATTCTCGCTCTATCTCCTGGTGGCGCTTAGGCTGCTCCTGTCGGCGCGTACCGTGGTATCGAAATTCCAGCTGGGCGTCATCGCCGGCGTCGTATCGATCCTGCTCTTCCACTTTATGATCAACACCGGCATGGCCATGGGCATCATGCCCATAACCGGCATCCCGCTGCTCTTCCTGTCCTACGGCGGTTCGTCGCTGTGGTCCGCCTCGATAGGCATAGGCCTCTGCCTCGGCATAGGCGCGCGGAGGTACGAAGTATGAACCGAGCCGACGAATTAATCGCGGCCCTGGGGCCGGGGGTTTTCACGGTCGATAAACCGGCGCGCTACCTGGGCGGCGAGAGCGGGGCCGCGCATAAGCCCGACGCCGCCTTCCGCATGGCGCTTTGCTTCCCCGACCTCTACGAGATAGGCATGTCGAATAACGCCATGCGCATCCTCTACGCCGGCCTGAATCGCATCGACGGCCTTTCATGCGAGCGCGTCTTCGCGCCCGCTGACGACTTCGCCGCGCTATTAAAGCAGCGCGGCCTGGGCCTATACGGACTCGAGAGCCATCGGCCGATACGCGAGGCCGACCTCATCGGCTTCACGATCGGCTACGAGCTGGCGGCCACCAACGTGTTGGCCGTGCTCCGCTCCGCCGGGCTGGCCCTCCGCTCGGCCGAGCGCGGCGAAGGCGACCCGCTGGTCATCGCCGGCGGCCCGGCCATCACCAACCCCGCGCCGTACGCCGCCATCTTAGACGGCGTGTGGATAGGCGAGGCAGAGGGGGCTTTCTTCGATTTGGCGGCTGAGCTCGTGGCCGTCAAGAAAGCGGGGGGCGGACGGCGCGATCTCTTGGCCAAGCTCGACGAGCACCCGGCCTTCTGGCGGCCGGGCAAGCGGACGACCCGAGCCGTCTTCGAAGGCTTCTCGCAAGCCGTCTACGGGCACGACTATCCCATCCCCGTATTAAAGCCCGTCCAAGACCATGGCGTCGTGGAGATCATGCGCGGCTGCCCGAACGCTTGCCGATTTTGCCACGCCGGCTATTTCTATCGGCCGCAACGCCTGCGCGAGCCCGAGGCCATACTGCGCGACGTCGAGAGCCAGGTGCGGGACGCCGGCCAAAGGCAGATAACCTTATCGTCGCTATCGAGCGGCGACTACCCGGGCATCTTCGAGCTGCTCAAGCTCTTGAACGAGCGTTGGGCCCCGCAGGGCGTTTCCTTCCAGCTGCCCTCGCTCAAGGTCGAGTCGTTCCCGCTGGAGTTGGTCGAAGAGGTTTCGGGCACGCGGAAATCGGGCCTGACCTTCGCCGTCGAGACGCCGCTCGAGCAGTGGCAACTGACCATCAATAAGACGGTCAGGATGGAGACCATACGGCGCATCGCCGCCGAGGCCGAACGTCGCGGCTATCGCGTAGCCAAGTTCTATTTCATGATCGGGCTTCCCTTGCCCGAGGCGGGCGTCAGCGAGGAAGAGGCCATCGTCGACTTTATCCGCGAGCTTTCTAGCTCGACGCGGCTCGCGATCAATTTAACGATATCTACCTTCGTCCCGAAGCCCCATACGCCGTTTCAATGGGCGCGTCAGCTGAGCCCGGAGGAGGCCGCCCGGCGCATATACGCGATTAAGGATGCGCTGCGGCCGATAAAGGGCATTAAGATCAGCTACCACGGCCCCTTCCAATCTTGGATAGAGGGCTTGATCTCGCGCGGCGGCGAGCGGGTAGGGGAGCTCATCATACGCGCCTTCGAGCTCGGGGCTAGTTTCGACGCCTGGGACGATAGATTCAACAAGGACGCCTGGGTGCGGGCGCTAGAAGAGTTCGGTTTTTCGCAAGAAGAGATCGCCGGCGAGAGGTCGCTCGGGGGCCCTTTACCCTGGGACTCGGTGAGCATCCGCGTTTCAAAACGCTATCTAGCGGACGAGTATACGCGTTCTATACAGGCTGTTTCGACCTCGATATGTATGAATTCGTGTACGGATCGTTGCGGAGCTTGTAGCGATACGCTCGATATAGCCGACGCGGATATACATCAAGAGATTCGTAAGAAGATCGAAAGCCTGCGACGCGGCCATCTGGGCCAGGCGACGCATACCGATACGGACAAGCCGCAAGCGTCGTTAGACCCGGAGGCCATCCTGGCCGAGCGATCGCGGCAGCTCTTCGAATATCGCAAAGAAGGCATAGCGGCCTTCTATCCCCATCACACCGTCTGGTCGATCATCGCCGCGGCCTTCGAACGGGCCGGGATAGCCCTCGAGTATTCGCAGGGCTTTAATCCCTCTCCGCGCCTGGAGCTATCGGAGCCCTTGAGCCTGGGCGTGGAGTCGCGATGCGAATACGGCATGGCCCTCGTCAGGCTCGGCGCCGCTCGCGACTTGACGGCGGAGGAGCTAGGCGGCGTAGCGCGATTCTTACCCTCTGGCATCCGCATCACGCGTTGCGAGCGCCTGCGCGGATTCGAAGGCAAGAAAGTGCCCAGTCTTTCGGCCGCCTATTGGGGGGCGCTCTATGAGCTGCGCCTTCCTCCGGAGGCCCGGCTCGACCTAGACCAACGGCTCTCCGCGCTAAACGCCTATTTCGCCGAAACGGAAGCTTTGAGCGGCTCCGAGGCCCATTTCGATGCGGCTTCCGACGCAGTTATTTTAAGGCTCAAAGCCGGTGGATCGAGGGAGCTCGGCCTACACGCCGTTATCCAAAAGACGCTCGGGCTCGATCTGCGCGAAGGTCAGGTAAAAGTGATTCGCCTGGCTCAGTATGCCGCCTCCGACGGCCCCGTAGACTATTGGACGTATTACGGCCTGGGCTGACGACGGCTCCTTAGCGTAAGCCCGCGGCTATTTAGCCCGGGCGTTCTCGGCAGAATTATATGTGGTCAAGTAGACAGAATATACATTATACGAAGTAACGGACGCATGGAGATCGCCTCGTCTTCGCCTAACGCCTCCCACTTCGCCCGTCGGTGGCCCCAAGCTAGTTATAGGACAAGTCTAACGGATCCAGCGCTACCCCGACGCTATAGAGATCTCGCAGAGAAGCGTTGACCAAGTCGGCGCCGAACGAATAGACGATCACTTGCAGGACGTAGTCCCCTCCGGACGCCTCGCTCGTTTGGGCGTAATCCTCGTCGCCGACGGCCGGTACCGTAGTAAAGCTTTTTGAAGACGTTCGCTCTAGGACATACTCGGTCGAATCGATGGTCGCCACGAGCTGCGTCGACGGTTGATGCCATGCCAGGGTCACGTCATGGAGCGCGATGAGGCTTTTCGTAAAGGTTGGACTTGCCGGGTCATCCTTGATAACGAGCGGTTTATAACGCAGTCCGCCGGGCGAAAGCAGGTACGATTGAATGGCGTCCCCGGGTATGGCGCCGGCGGCGTCTTGCCGTTGGCGGAGCCGGGCTACGTCCGCGGAGGCTTGGTCGCTCGTATCGTAGATCCTATACGCCGCGCCGACGCCGAGATACCCTGGGCCCGGATCGTCGCTCGCCGTAAAGCCGGGGATGCCGACGCCCAGGCTCGTAGGCGGATCCAGGATCGAGACGACGTCGATCCCGCAGGAGCTAAGCGCAGCGGCGACGATGAGCGCCGCTGCGGCGGCCTTGGTCGCGCGCCTCACGCGCCCTTCCCGACCCCCAGCTTAGGCGGGTCAAGGCTCTCTAGGCAGTCGACGAGCTCGTAGATGATGACCGGCTTATTCTTGCCCTTCACGCGGATATTATCGAGCTCGCGGACGATGAACTTATCCTTTACGAGGGCGTAGGTATTCTCGCTGATGATGACGCTCGTGCCGTATTCCTTGTTGATGGCCTCCAGGCGCGAGCCCAGGTTTACGTTGTCGCCCATGATGGTGTAGTTCATGCGCAGGGTCGAGCCCATGTTGCCGACGGTCATGATGCCGGAGTTCAGGCCTATGCCGATGTCGATATGCTTGGCGGCCGGCCATTTCTCGTTCAGGCCGCGCAGGACCTGCATCTGCCTTAGGGCGCACTTGCACGCTAGCACGGCGTGGTCCTGCTGCGGCATGGGAGCCCCCCAGAAGCACATGATGGCGTCGCCCATGTACTTATCCAAGGTGCCGCCGTATTCGATGGCCAGGTCGGTCATGGCCGTCAGGTACTCGTTCAGGTGATTCACGAGCTCCTGCGGCGTCATGTTCTCGGACAGGGTCGTAAAGCCGCGTATGTCGGAGAAGAAGACCGTCAGCTCCTTGTCGGTGCCGCCGAGCTCGGGCGGGTCGTTCGCCAACTGCTCGACCACCTTGGGGCTCAGGTACTTGCCGAAAGTCTCGCGGATGGCCTTCTTATCGCGCTCCTCGGTGAAGGCCCGGTAGACCACCACCGAGAGGAAGGTCACGAGGGCGGCCAGTACCGGCGACGCGAAGTTCAGGAGATACGCATGGGAATCGAAGTAGAGATTAACGCCGAAGAAGTACGCAACGATCATGACGGCCATGAGGCCGAGCGCGCCGATAGCCGCCAGGCGCGAGCTTATGAACGCCACGATCAGGGCGGCCGCGCCAATGGTGAGGAGATTCAGCCAGTGCGGCGCCTCTATGATGAAGTTATCCATGAGGATGGTGTTGAGCGCGTTGGCGTGCATCTCGATGCCGTACATGAGGCCGACGGGGGTCAGCTTCTCGTCCTCCGCCATGCCGGTGGCGAAGGCGCCCACCATGAGGATCTTATCGCGGACCGCGAGGGTGCGCCGCCAAGAGTCCGGATCGGGGCCCGGATCGCGGTTGGCGTAGGCAGCGTACGAGCGCACGGGGAAGGTCTGCGGGCCCATCTCCGGCGACTCGGCGGAGCGCCGTCCCATGAAGTTGACGAGCATCTGGCCGCGCTCGTTGATGGGAATGCGTATCTCCGGCATGGGCCGGCGCCTACCCTCCTTCACGAGCTGACCGGCGGCGTCGAACTCGTCGGGCGTGAGCTGCAGCACGTAGGGCTTGAGCTCGCCGGTCTCCTCGTCCCGTACCATGGGCTCGGGTATGCGGATGTGCGAGCCGACCACGACCTCGACGTCCTCGAGCCCGCGGTTGAAGTAATGCAGGGCGAGCGACAGGGTGATGGCGGGCACGAACTCGTCCCGGTAATGGCGGATAACGTAGTAGCGGTCGTCGGGCACGCCGTCCATGTCGGTGTCCACGACGCGCATGGGCGCGTCCTGCTCCATGAGCTCGGCCAGGCGCTTGATGCCGGCGGCCGTAAGCGGCGTCTCGATATCGACGACTTCGCCGCGGTCGTCCTGCCAGGCCAGGCGCTCGAAGGCCTCGGCGTTGACCGAATAGCCGGGCGTGAGCTCGTCTAGGCGTATGGTCTTGATCAGCGTGCTCTTGCGCATGACCAAGGGCTGCCGCCTAAAGACCGAATCGGCGTCGGGCAGGAAGTTGGCGTGGCCGTAGCCGCCGCTGGCGCGGCCGTAGGGCTCCAGGGGCGGCTGCGCGCCGTAGAACGCCGGCAGGGTCCGTATGTCCCCGCTGATCTTGCGTATGACGCCGTGGGCGTCGTAGAGGGCCTTCTGCTTCTGGGTTACCGGATCCTGTTCGGCGACCTCGCCGAAGGCGCTCAGGACGGTCTCTAAGAACACGGTGCCCGATTGCCTCATCGAATCGACCAGTATCGCGTCGTTCGTAGGCGTGGAATCGGGATCGATGAAGAAGACGTCTATGAACAACGAGCTCTCCCGGTTGTCCTGGTCCGAGATCCGGCTGAACGCGTTGATTAAGTTGGCGTGGCGCGTGCGCGGGAACGGCCATTTGCCGTATTCGGCCAACGACTTCTGGTCGATGCCGATGATCAGGATCCGATCGGACAGCTTGAGGTCGCGCTGGGCCAGGATGGCCCCCTCTTGGATGGCGCGCGCTTCCCTACCCGTCTTGATGTTGAAATGCTGATCCAAGACGCCGCCTTCGGCCCGCGTCAGGATGGTGGTCCGGAAATAGAGGAACGCGAATATGCCGAAGATGGCGAGCGCGATGACGAAGGCGAACCATCTGGTCTCGAAGAGCTTGGCTCGTTTCCTAGGCATGAACTTCCCTCCGTCGTCGCGGCGCCGTCGTAAGCGCGCCGCGTATAATAAAAAAACCGGCCGTCATGGGCCGGGCCTTGGCCGTACGCCTCGCCGCCGATCGGTCGGCGAGGCTCGGGCTTACTGCGCCAGTCCGAGCGCGCGCAGGTGAATTATACGGCTACGGGCCAGCTTTGTCCAATCATTGTCCTGGCCGGCGGCGACGAGGGCCGCGTAGGCGGCCATGGCGGCCTTATAGTCGTTGGCGCCTTCGTAGAGGCGGCCGACGTTAAAGGCGTTGCGCGCGGCGCCCGGGGCCTTGGGATACCGGGCCTGGGCGTCCTGGAGGTAGGCGACGGCCCGCTCGCGGTCGCCCTTCTCCTCGGCCATGGCGGCGGCGTTGGCGAGCGCCACCGGGGCCAGATGGGATTTCGGGCCGGCGGCGGCGACCGCCGCGTAGGCCGCCTCGGCGGCAGCGTAGTCGCCCGACTCGGCGTGCAGGCGGGCCTTCATGAAGCCGGCCCTGAGCCCGGCGTAGAGCTTGCCGAAGCGGGAGATGAGCTCGTCCGACTCGGCGATGAGCTCGGCGCCCAAGGTAGCGCGCGCGCCTTCCTCGGCCTGGGCCCACTCCTCGAAGCGCGACTCGAGCCGCTCGAGCGCCTCGGTCGAGCTCCTGAGCCTGGACTGCTGTACGGCGGAGCTGACGCCCAGGCCGACGACGCCGACGACGATCAGGGCCGCGAAGGCGAGCAGGGCGACGCGGTTCGCGCGGAGGAAATCGTTCAGGCGCTCGGAGAAGCTGGGCTTCTCCTCGGACACGGCCGGGTTCGTGGAATCTTTGATGCTCATATGGTGCTACTCCTTGTGCGCTGCTATACCGAGTTCTTTGATCAGCCGGGACAGATAGGTGCGTTGTATATCCAGCATCCGGGCCGTCTCGGTCTGGTTCCAGCGGTGCTCGTCGAGCGCGCTGGTGATGAAGTGCTTTTTAAAGATGGTCAGGGCTTCCTTAAGGCTCTTGCCCCGATACTCGTCGCGCTCGGGGGAACCCGAGCCGATGAGCAGGTCGCGGGCGCCGATGGCGCCCTCCTTGGCGATCACGACCGCGCGCTCGACGGCGTTCTCGAGCTCCCGGACGTTGCCCGGCCACGCGTACGAGAGCATGAGCTCGATGGCGCCGTCGGTGAAGCCGGATAGCTGCTTCTTCGTCTCGCGGCAGAATTTCTTCAGGAAGAATTCGGCCAAGGCCGGGATATCCTCCTTGCGCTGCCGTAGGGGCGGCACGTAGATGGGGAGGACGTTCAACCGATAGTAGAGATCGCTCCGGAATTCGCCCTTCTTTACGAGGGCGTCTATCTCCCGATTGGTGGCGGCTACGATGCGGACGTCCACGTTGACGGTGTCGCTCGACCCTACCCGCTCGAAGGTCTTCTGCTGCAGCACGCGCAGGAGCTTAGCCTGCAGCTTAAGCGGCAGGTCGCCGATCTCGTCCAGGAAGATGGTGCCGCCGTCGGCCAGCTCGAATCGGCCGCGGCGGTTCTGCACCGCGTCGGTGAAGGCGCCCTTTACGTGGCCGAAGAGCTCGCTCTCCAGGAGCCCCTCGGGTAAGGCCGCACAGTTGACCCTCACGAAGGGCTTGGCCCGCCGTGGACTCTTCAGGTGCACCTGCTCGGCGAAGAGCTCCTTGCCCACGCCGCTCTCGCCCAGGATCAGCACCGAGGAGTCGGTCTTGGCGACCCGCTCGATGAGCTCGAGCTTCTCGCGTATGTCCGGGCTCTCGGCGACCATGACGTGGTAGCCGCGGTCGGTGCCGATCTGGTCGCGTAGGTAGCCGATCTCCTCGCGCGCGCGCTCTAGGTAGCGCGCGTTCTCGATGGCTATGGCGGCCTGGACGGCGAAGATCTCCAGCCACTGCAGGTCGTCCTGGGTGAAGTACTTCATGCCGCGCTTGTTGATGATCTCGAGCACGCCGACGCAGCGGTCGCGTACGAGCATGGGCACGGCCAGGATGCTGTAGGTGGGGAAGCCGATGGACTTGGAGATGCTCTCGTAGAAGCGGGAGTCGGTCTCGACGTCGTTGACGATCAGCGATTGCCCGTGCTGGGCTACCCAGCCGGCTATGCCCTCGCCGGGGTTCAGGCTGAATTTCTTGACGTCGCGGCCCTTGGGGCCCAGGGCTATCTCGAAATAGAGCTTGCCGTCCTCCTCGTTCTTCAAGACCAAGGAGGAGGCCTCGCCCTCGGTGAGCCGCGTCGCCGACTCCAGGATCTGGGTCAGGAGCGACGTGGCGTCGCCGTAGTTGGAGTTGATCAGCGTATTGATCTCGATAAGCGTGGAAAACTTGTCGGGATCAATACGCGCGAACATTACGTCGTCTTAGCTCTTCTTAGAGCTGTCTTTCTTTTCCTTGAGGAGGTCGCCGAGCGTAAAGCCGTCGGAGGCGGTCGAGGTCTCCATGAAGCGGGAGAACTCGGCGTCCTGCTCGCGGCGCACGAGGTCGCGCACGGACAGGGACAGCTTCTGCCTATCGGGGGACAGCTCGGTCACCACGACGCGGATCGGCCCGCCGACTTCGTACTTCTTGACCGCGGTCTCGAAGTCCTCGTCGCGGTCGACGCTCAGGTTGGACTTGTTGACCAAGCCCTCCAGGCCGCCGGGAACCTTGACGAAGACGCCGAACTCGGTGATCGAGGAGACGGTGCCGTCCAGGATCGCGCCGACGTTGTAGGTGGCCGCGAAGGCTACCCAGGGATCGTCGGACAGGCGGCGGACGGAGAGGCGGATGTTCCGGTCCTCGGGCTGGTTCTCGATGACCATGACCTCGATTTCCTCGCCCGCCTGGACCTCGGAGCCGGCGTTGCGTACGCGTTTGGTCCAGGACAGCTCCTCGGCCGGCAGGAAGCCGTCGATGCCCTCCTCCAGCTCCACGAAGGCGCCGGCGGCGGTGATCTTGACGACCTTGCGGGTAAGGCGGGTGCCAACCGGGTAGCGGCTGTCGATGGTGGTCCAGGGATTCTCGTGCACCTGGCGGAGGCCCAAGGACACCTTCTGCTGGTCCAGGTCGTAGCCGAGGATCATGCACTCGACCGAGTCGCCGATCTTGAGCATCTCGTCGGGGCGCTTGACGCGCTTGACCCAGGAGAACTCGGAGATATGGGCCAGGCCCTCGATGCCTTCCTCAAGCTCGATGAAGGCGCCGTAGTCGGTGAGCTTGGTGACCTTGCCGTTGACCACGGCGTCGAGGTGATAGCGCTCCTCGAAGGTCTCCCAGGGATCGCGGCCGAAGTGCTTGAGCGAAAGGTTGATGCGGCCCTCTTCGGGGTCGATCTTGATGACCTTCAGCTCGATCTCCTGGCCCTTCTTGACGAAGTCCTTGGGCTTGGTCACGTGGCCCCAGCTCATATCGTTGATATGGAGGAGGCCGTCGAAGCCGCCCAGGTCGATGAAGGCGCCGAAGCTGGTGAAGCTCTTCACCTCGCCCTTGACCACGTCGCCGATCTGGATGGTGCTGAAGAACTGCTCGCGGCGGGCCTTCACCTCTTCCTCGAGCCACTCGCGGCGGTTAACCACGATGTTGACGCGCTTGTCGGAGTACAGGCGCTCGATATAGAACTTGGACTTCTTGTTAAGAAGATAGTCGCCGCTCTCCACGCGCTGGAGGTCGGCCTTGGAGACGGGCAGGAAGGCGCGTAGGCCGTGGCCGAGGTTTACCTCGAAACCGCCCTTGATCTCCTTGGCAATGAGGCCCTCGACCGCTTCGTGGTTCTTGTGCGCGTTCTGGACGTTGCGCCAGTGAACCTTCTCGTCGGCCTTGGACTTGGAGACGTAGGTCTCGCCGGACCGGGTCTCCTTCTTCATGAGCACCACGGTGACGACGTCGCCCACCTTCGGGGCCACGGCGAATTCGGTGAGCGGGATCTTGCCCTCGCTCTTGGCGCCGACGTCCACGAACACGCAGTCGCTGGCGACCTGGACCACATGACCCTCTACCAGGTCACCCTCTTCCAGTTGGTCCATGGATTTAAGATACTGTTCCTGTAACTGTGTCTGGAAGCTGTCTCCGGAGGGTACGACTGCGTCCATTTCCACTTCCTTGCCCATACGGTTCCCTTGCTGTTGAATTTTCCCGTACACTTTCTCATAAACTTGATCTATGGTCAAGTATGAGGTATCTAAATAGACGGCGTCGTCGGCCTTTTTCAGGCTACCTTCGGCCTTAGACCGGTCTATCTCGTCGCGCTCCTGTATAGATTTAAGCAAAGCCTCGTAGGACAGCCCGCTCGTCCCCTGCTCATAGCGTCGCTTAGCGCGGGCCTCTACGCTCGCGTCGACGTAGAATTTAAGCTCGGCGTCCGGGAAGACCACGGTGGTGATGTCCCGCCCCTCGACTACCGCGTCGCGGCCGGCGGCCAGTCGCCGTAGGATGGCGTTCACCACGTGGCGTACCGGCACGATGGCCGAGAGCTTGGCCACCCGCGCCTCGACCGCGTCGCTCCGTAGGAGCGGCTCGACGAATTCGTCGCCCAGGTACAGCTTGGAGCCGCGGTAATCGAGCGCGAGGCCGCGCGCCAGCTCGACGATGGCGGCCTCGTCCTCGAGCGCGACGCCGGCCCGGATTGAGGCTAAGGTGATGGCGCGGTAGAGATTGCCTGAGTTGACGTAGGTAAAGCCAGCGCGCTCGGCGACCAGCTTGGCGATCGTGCTCTTGCCGGTCCCTGCCGGCCCGTCCATGGCTATGATCATCGGCTTGTCCTTGAGAAGATATCGTTGAGCGCGGCCAGCTCTGCCTGAGCGAGCGGGCGCCAGCGCCCCTCGGCAAGGCCGTCTATGCGCACCGGCCCTATGGCCACGCGCCGTAGGACGCGGGCGCGCAGGCGGTAGAGCTCGAGGGCCCGCCGTATCTCGCGGTTCTTGCCCTCGGCCAGCCAAATCCGAAGGCGGCGCGCGCCGTACTGCTCAACGCGTTCGGCGCGCAGGGTCTCGCCCCCCTCGACCAAGCCCTTCTGGAAGGCCGCGGGGAAATCGGGGTGGACGCGCCCGTCGGTCTCCACTTCGTATTCCTTGATGAGGCCGAAGGACGGATGCCCGGCCTTGGCCGCGAAATCGCCGTCGTTGGTGAAGAGCACCAGGCCCGACGAGGCCAGGTCCAGGCGGCCGACGTTGTAGACGCGCTCGGGGATGTCCGGCTTTAACAGCTCCAAGGCCAGGGGCCGGCCCCGATCGTCGCTGGAGGCGCAGAGATAGCCCGGCGGCTTGTTAAGGACTATATAGCGTAGCCGTTCCTCCGCCTTGATCGGCTTGCCGTCCACGGCCAGCTCGTCTTCGGGCAGGGCGCGGGCGCCGAGCTCGGTGACGACGGCGCCGTTCACCGTGACGCGGCCGGCCAGGATGATGGCCTCGGCGGCGCGCCTAGAGGCGAGGCCGGCCCGCGCGATGAGGGTCTGGATGCGGGTGCCCGGCGCGCCGGGCGCGCCTTCGACTTCGGCCTCGCTCATTCTTCGCCTTCGAGCTCGAAGCGCTCGCGATCCAACTCGTCGAGCTTGGGCAGCTCCGCGATGCTGCCTAAGCGGAAGAATTTCAGGAATTCCTTCGTGGTGCCGTATTGGGTCGGGCGGCCGGGGCTGTCCTTCTTGCCCACTTCCTTGATGAATTCCTTCTCGACGAGGAAGCGTATCATGTTGTCCGCGGCGACGCCTCGGATGGCCTCCACCTCCGCCCGCGTGATCGGCTGGGAATAGGCGATGATGGAGAGGGTCTCGAGCGCGGCCCTGGACAGCTTCTGCTCGTTCTTGCGGCCGTAGCGATCCTTGAGCACCGCCCAGAGCTCCTGCTTGGGCGCGAGCATCCAGCCGCCGCCGACCTTGACGAGCTCGAGCCCGTGCACCGGGGCCGCCATGGCGTCGCGCAGCCAATCCAAGGCTTCCTCCACGACGTCCTTGGACAGCCCGGAGGCCTTGGCCAAGGCCGCCTCGTCCTGCGGGTCGGATTCTAGGAAGAGAATGGTCTGAAGGAGGGCGGCTTCCTTCTCAAGATTCAGGTCCATCGTGGCTCCGCTTCTCGTATTTTCGAATCTGTATATCGCCGAACAGGCGATGCTGACGAATGGATATAAGCCGGTACTTCACCGCCTCTAATATGGAGAGGAAGGCGCAGACGATGTCGAGCGTCGAGTTGGGACGCGTGATCAAGTCGTGGAAGCTGAACGAATCGCGCGTCTCTAAGAGCTCATGGATGAGCGCGGTCTTCTCGTTGATGGATACTTCTTCATACAAGTCGATAATGCGCTCGCTCGAGATGCCGCCGATCAGGCTCGAAAAGGACTTAAGGAGGTCCCAAACGTCGATTTCCTCCCAAAGCTCGGCCTCCTCGGCGAAGGGCAGCGCCCGCTGCATCTTCTTGCGCTCGATGGTCCACTCGGCTTCGGCCTCTTTGCGCTCCATGAGCTCGGATAGCTTCTTGAATTTCTGGTACTCGATGAGCTTCTCGACCAGGTCTTGCCGCGGGTCCTCGAGCTCGTCGCCCAGGTTGATCTCCACGGGCAGGAGCATGCGGCTCTTGATATAGAGGAGCGTCGCCGCCATCGAGTAGAACTCGGTCAGGTCGTCGAGCTCCAGGCGCTCCGACTGCGTGAGGTAGGCTAAGAACTGCTCGGTGATGACGTGGATGGGGATATCATACACGCTCACTTCGTTCTTTTTTATAAGGAAGAGAAGGAGGTCGAGGGGGCCTTCGAAATCATCGAGGCGGAAGCGATGGCCCTTGCCTATCTCTCCCTGGGCGAGTTCTGGGTAGTCCTGCATGCCATTCCGTCCGGTCGGGTTAGGCGGGATTATAGCCGCGCCGGACGGAAGAGGTAAATCCCCTGGTCGGGTAAAAGCGCCAGGGCGTCGGCGTAGCGGCGGCCGCCCCGCGGGGCCGCCGCGGGCGCTCGCAGCTCGGGCTCGAGCTCTAAGAGCGGCACGAGCACGAAGGCCCGCTCCTCGATGCCCGGGTGCGGGATCAGGAGCTCGGGCTCCGCCATGACGAACTCGCCGTAGAGCAAGAGGTCGATATCCAGGGGGCGCGGCCCCTTGAATCGCTCCTTGGATCGGTCGCGGCCGTGCGCGGCCTCTATGCCCTGCGTCAGGGCGAGGAGCTCCCGCGGCGTAAGCTCGGTATCGCCGGCGGCGACGAGGTTCAGGAACTCGGCCTGGTCCTCGTCGTAGCGCGGCTTGGTGCGGTAGACCGAGGAGGCCCGTAGCCCCGCAATTGAGGCTGAGAGCTCCGAGAGCGCCGCGTCCAGGGCTCCTAGGCTGTCGCCCTGGTTGGAGCCCAAGCCGAGGTAGACGCGGGTCAGAACAGCCCGCCGTCGTCGTCGTCGGCCGGCTTGACCGCCGCTTGGCGACCCGCCCGGGCCGGCGCGGGCTTGGCGGCTTCGGGGGCGACCGACATGGCCGCGGCGCGGCCGAGCTTGGGCGCGGCCTCCGCTACGGCCTCGGCGCGGGGCTTGGCGGCCGTAGCCGCGGCGGCCTGGGCCGACGAGGCGGCGGCCTGTCCGCCGCCGGCGCCGCCCTGCCCTTCCTTGGGCGGGAACATGAGCGCCCGGACCTTGGCGTCGATCTCGGCGAACAAGTCGGGGTTCTGCTCCAGGTTGGTCTTGACGTTCTCGCGGCCCTGGCCGAGCTTCTCCTCGCCGTAGGTGTACCAGGCGCCCTTCTTATCCACGATGCCGCACTTGACCGCGGCGTCGACGAGGCTGCCCGAGGCGGAGATGCCCTTACCGAACATGATCTCCATCTCCACCCGACGGAAGGGCGGCGCGACCTTGTTCTTGACTACCTTGACGCGCACCTTGTTGCCGATGGCCTCGTCGGAGGCGGCTTCGATGGTCTCGATGCGGCGCACCTCGAGGCGTACGGACGAATAGAACTTGAGCGCGTTGCCGCCGGTGGTGGTCTCGGGGTTGCCGAACATGACGCCGATCTTCATGCGTATCTGGTTGATGAAGACGAGTATGGCCTTGGACTTGCCGATGGTGCCGGTCAGCTTACGCAGGGCCTGGCTCATGAGCCGGGCCTGTAGGCCCACGTGGGCGTCGCCCATGTCGCCTTCGATCTCCGCCTGGGGCGTGAGCGCCGCCACGGAGTCGACGACGATCACGTCCACGGCGCCGGAGCGGACCAGGGATTCGGCTATCTCCAGGGCCTGCTCGCCGTTATCCGGCTGGGAGACCCAGAGCTCGTCGATATTGACGCCGAGGTTCTTGGCGTAGACGGGATCCAGCGCGTGCTCGGCGTCGATGAAGGCGGCTATGCCGCCCTTCTTCTGGCACTCGGCGATGGCGTGCAGGGCCAGGGTCGTCTTGCCCGAGGATTCGGGGCCGTAGATCTCGATGATGCGGCCGCGCGGGTAACCGCCGACGCCCAGGGCCTCGTCCAGCAGGATGGATCCCGAGGGTATCGATTCGATGGCCAGGGCGCCTTGGTTGGCCCCGAGCTTCATGAGGGATCCGGTGCCGTACTGCTTCTCTATCTGAAGGCGGGCCGCCTCGAGCGCCTTGAGTTTATCTTCGCCGCTGACCGGCGCGTTGTCCGCTTTTGCCATGCTGTCCTCCTGCGGCCAGAGTACGCCCGACGGGAGCGCGCCGCTTGCAAACGCTTGCTACTAATGAAGCCGGGCCCACTATACCCCGGGCTCGGCGCTTTGTCATCGCCTTCTGAACGCCTCCATGGGGTCGAGCCCGGCGGCCTTGCGCGCCGGCAAAAGGGCCGCCAAGAAGCAGAGCAGCACCGTCGCGCCGAAGACCGCCGCGACCTCGGGTAGGCCCAGGGTAGAAGGAATCGTCTCAAGGTAGTATTCGGGATCGAGGAGCGCGGCCCGCTCGTAGACGCCGCCGCTTACGAATGCCCAGGCGGCGCGGGCGGCGTTGGCCGCGAATTCCAAGCCCCGCAGTATCTCGTTGATGCGGTAGGCGGCCGCCATGCCTAGGCCTGAGCCGACCGCGCCGCCGGCGGCCCCCAGGACGGCGCCGCCGAAGGCGAAGGTACGTGCCAGGTCCTTGGGGCGGGCGCCCAGGCTCTTTAGGACGGCGATCTCGTGCGCGCGTTCCAGCACCAAGGTCGTGAGCGCGCTCGAGACGTTGACCGCGGCTATGGCGACGGTCATGGCCATGATGAGGATGAGCATGGTCCTGGTGCTCGCCAGGGATTCGAAGAGGTTGCGCTCGATCTGGCTCCAGGGGTAGACGGCGTAGCCTCCCTCGCCCAGGGCCGCCTCGGCCGCCTTCGCGGCGGCCTCGGGGGCGCCGAAGGGATCCTCGGCCTTGACGCCCACGAAGCTCCTGGAGCCGGCCGGATCGAGGAGCCTTGCGGCCTGTGCCGCCCCGATGAAGATCCACTGCGAATCCAACTCCCGGTAGCCGGCCGACACGACCCCGCGCACCCGCACGATGCCGACGCGCGGCTGAGCCTCGCCGTCGGCGCGGCGGCGCACGGTGATCAGGTTGACGATATCGCCCGGCTCGGCGCCCAGTCGGCGGGCCAGCGCGCTCCCCATGAGCGCGTCGTTGGGCCCCGAGAGCTCGAGCGTACCCGCCTCCAGCCTCAGGTAAGCGGCGGTGCCCGCGTCCTCCAGGAAGCCCGGCTCCACGGCGCGTATGGCCGCGCCCTCGCGGCGCCCGGCCATGAAGGCTACGCCGACCGATTGGGTCTCTATCCACGCGCCGCGGACCCCGGGCGCGGCGCGCAGGGCGTCCCGGGCCGCCTCCAGGCTCGCGCCGGCGCCGAAGGCGTGCGCCTGGGCGTGGTAGGTGCCCAGCTCCACGTAACGGGCGCTGATGCCTTGGATCATGCCGTCGGCCACCTGCATCACCACGAGGAGCGGCACGAGCGACAGGCCGATGGATAGCACCGCCCCCCTCAGGGCCTTGCGGGCCTGGTCGCGGCGTCCGGCCCCGTCCTCCCGTCCCGAGAGCAGGCGGGCGGCGACGAAGGCTATCGAGGAAGCCTTCATAGCTCCGACAGCGCCCCGTCGGAGAGGACGAAGCGACGCTCGGCCCGCTCGGCCAGGCGCGGGTCGTGGGTGACGATGAGGAGCCCGGCGCCGCGCTCGGCGGCCACGGCGAAGAGCAGGTCCTCGACGGCGCGGGCCGCGCCTTCGTCCAGGCTGCCGGTGGGTTCGTCGGCCAGCACCAGCGCCGGGCCGTTCACCAGGGCCCGCGCGATGGCTACGCGCTGCCGTTCGCCGCCGGATAGCTTGGAGGGCACGTGGGACAGGCGCTCCTCCAGGCCCACCGCCTTAAGGAGCGCCTCGGCGGCCTGGAGCGCGGCGGCCTTGTTCCCGTGCAGCATGAAGGCCGGGAGCATCACGTTCTCCAAGGCGCTGAAGTCCTTAAGGAGGTAATGCGACTGGAAGACGAAGCCCACCTGCTTGGCCCGGAAGCGCGCGAGCGCCTCCTCGCCGGCGCGGCCGATCTCGACGCCGCATACCGATACCGAGCCCGAGCTCGGGCGGTCCAGGCCGCCGAGTATGGAAAGGAGCGTGCTCTTGCCGCAGCCGCTCTTGCCGCTCACCGAGGCGCTTTGGCCGGGCTCCAGGCGGAGATCGACGCCGCGCAGGATATGGAGCTCCTCGGCCTCGCTCATGAAGGTCTTGGTGAGCCCCGAACAGACGACGCCCGAATCATTCATTGCGCAGTACCTCCGCGGGAGTAAAGGAGCCGACCCGCGCGCTGGCGGCGAAGGCGGCGAGCAAGGCCGACGCGGCGCCGGCCAGGCCGATGAAGGCGAGCTCCGCGGGCCAGAGCCGCACCGGCACGTCCGATAGATAGAAGAGCTCGGGCGAGAAGAAGCGGATGCCGTCCCCGCCGAAGAGCGAGGCCGCCAAGCCGACGGCCCGCTCGATAAAGGCGAAGACGGCGTTCACGTTGAGCGCCAGGGCCGAGCCGGCGGCCAGCCCGACGGCGGCGCCGCCTAGCCCCGCGGCCGCGCCGTTCAAGACGAAGACGGCCTGTACGGCTGCCGGCCGGCCGCCCAAGGCCTTGAGTATGGCGACTTCTTCCATGCGCTCGTAGACCGCCTTGCGCATCGAATGGAAGATATTGACGCCGACCACGATGAAGATGAGCCCGACCAAGGCCATCATCACGTTCTTCTCCATGCGCAGGGCCCCGAAGAAGGCGCGGTTGTAATGGCGCCAACTCTCTATCTCGGCGCCGCCGGGTAGCGCGGCGGCGGCCAAGGCGGACTGGCGCGCGTCGTCATAGCGATCCCTGAGCTTAACGCCGATTTGCGGGCGTTCGACGAGGCCGGCCGCGGCCGCCTCGTCGAAGGGCCAGAGGACCATGCCGGCGTCGAAGTCGTAGAAACCGGTATGGAAGACCCCCGAGACGCGGACGGGTACCATGGCGCTCTCGACGCCGCTCTCCTCGTCGGCGTCGACGAGGAGGACGCTGAGCTCGGTCCCCGTCGGGGCGTTCAGGCGACGCGCTAATTCCGATCCTATGGCTATGCCGCCGCCGTAGCCGCCGGAGCGCCACGATAGCCCGGCTATAGCCGGATCGAGCGCCGCCGCGTCGGACGGCAGGAGCTTGATGCGTATGCCTTCGACCCTGCCCCGCGCGTTGGCGGCCAGGGTCCGTAGCTCGGCGAAGGGCAGCGCGACGGAGACGCCCGGCAGGGCGGAAAGGCCCCGGGCCAAGTCGGCGGCCGCGTCGAGCTCGGCGGCCGCGTCGAGCTCGGCGACTTCGGCGACCTCGTCGCCGGAGGCCGCGGAACGATCCGCCGGGTCGGCTTGATCCGCGGGGCGTCCCGGCTCTATGCGTAGATGGTAGCTATCCAGCTCCAGGACCGCCTCGATGAAGCCAGCCTGGAAGCCGTTCATGACGCCGATGATGACGACGAGCGCGGCGACGCCGACGGCGATGCCGGCCGCCGCCGGCAGGAGCGAGGGCGCGGCGCGGGAACCGGGCCGGAACCAGCGCGAGGCGACGAAGCCTATCCAGGAAGCGCGCCGCATCAGAAACGCCGCTCCCGCACGAGGGCCCCGCCTTGATAGAGCTCCTCGGCGACGCGGCGGTTCTCCTCGTAGCGCGTGCGGACGACGAGACGGCCGCCGTCGTAGCGCTCCTCGACGCGGCTCCCGTCGCGCGCATAGCTCCGCGCAAGGACCAGGTTCTGGCCCCGCCGCTCCTCGTCGCGCTCCAGGAAACCGTCCTGGGCGTAGCTATAGGATAGCTCGATCGTCGCGCCGGCGGCCGAGACCCGGTCTTCACGGATCAGGCGACCGGCTTGGTCGTAGCTAAAGCTCGAACGACCGGCCGCCGCGCCCTTCACGAAGCTTTCGCGGGAGATGATGCGGCCGCCTTCGTAGCGCTCGACGGTCAGGCGTTCGGCGGCCGGCTCTCGGTAGCGTACCGTCTCGCCGCGTTCGTCGCGCTCGCGGCTTTCTTCGGCGACGAGCTTGCCCTCGCGATAGCTCCGCGACGAGACGAGCCGGCCGGCGGCGTCATAGGCCCTTATGAAGAGCTCGGGGCCCGCGCGCTCCCAGGCGACGACGCCCCCGCCGCTCCGTAGTTCGCCGCTCGCCGGCGTATCGTCGCCCGCCGCGGTCCAGTCGGCGCCCGCGGGCGACGAGGCCAGCAGTCGCCCCTCAGGCGAAACGCGGCGTTCGAAGGCCGCTTCCGCGGCGGCCGATGGGTCGCCGACCGCGGCCTGCGCGGCGGCCTGCGCGGCGGCCGGCGACCTGATCGGTCCGAGCAGCAGCGCCGCGGCGCAGGCTACGGGCAGGACGCCGGCCCGGGCGAGCGCGCGCCTTCTCATGCGTTCAGGCCTATGAACTCGTCGAGATACGCCTCCGGATCGAAGGGGCGGATGGCGTCGTAGCCCTCGCCGTCGCAGACGAAGGCGGTGCCGATATTTAAAGCCTTCGCGATGGCGAGGGCGAGCCCGCCCTTGGCGCTGGAGTCGTATTTAGTCAGGACGAGCGCGTCGACCTTGACGGCCTCCGAGAAGATCTCGGCCTGACGCAGGGCGTTCTGCCCGGTCGTGGCGTCGACTACGAGGAGCTTTTTATAGCGGCCCGGCTCGACGCGCGCCGCGACGATCTTGTCCATCTTCTCCAGCTCGCGGACCAGGTGCTGCTTGTTATGCATGCGGCCCGCCGTATCGGCCAGCACGAGCTCGGCGCCCTCGGATTTAGCCGCGGCCAAGGCGTCGTAGAGCACGGCGCCGGGATCGGAGCCTTGCTCCTGCGCCACCACGCGGAGGCCCAGGCGCTCGCCGTGGTGCCGGAGCTGGTCTATGGCCGCCGCCCGGAAGGTATCGCCGGCCGCCAGGAGGGCGCCCGAGACGAGGCCGCGCCCGGTCCAATAGCGCGCCAGCTTGGCCGCCGTCGTGGTCTTCCCGACGCCGTTCACGCCCAGGAGCATGCAGACGTTGAGCCCGCCGGGGGCCGGGTCCACGTTCGCCGCGCGGACGTAGCCGCGGGCGAGCGCCTTGAGCTCCAGCCTGGCCGCCTGGCCGTCGCGTACGCCCGCCTTGGCGCAGCGCGCCTTGAGCTCGTCGACCATGCGCTCGGCCAAGGCGCCGCCGAGGTCTCCTTCTACCAGGAGGTCGCAGAGTTCATCCCAATCATCCTCGCCCATGGCCTTGAGGCCCAGGAGGGCGCGCAGTCTATCTTTAAAACCCATGCTGTCCTTTCGATATCGCCTAGCGCGCCGCCCGTAGATAGCGGGCGAGCCTCAGGCCGGCGTTGATCGCCAGGCCCAGGCTGACGGCGCTCGAGGTCCAGAATACGGTCTGGCTGATCGTATAGCCCGTCCTAAGGCGCGCGATCGCGTCCGGATCGTTTATTCCCGCGTCGACGGCCGCCGCGCTCGCGTCATAGTACAATCTGAAGCTTCCGTAGGACAAGGTCGATACGGGAAGCGAGATCACGAACCACCCGAGCGCCCGATAGAAATCGTCCTTGGCGGCGGCTATGCGCTCCGGCTGCGTGGAAGCGCTCGGGGCGGCGAAGCCGAAGCGTAGCGCCCCGTCCGGCGGGCTGCCCTGGACCGTCGAGCGCAGGTCCTCACGCCCCGGTAGGCTCAGGCGCAACGTCCGGAGTCCGGCGAAGCCGGGGAGCTCCAGGGGCGTCTGGCCTAAGAAGGCGCCGTCCAGGAACAATGACGCCCCCGGCGGATCGCTTTCTACTATGAAAGAAGCTAAGGGCGTCGCTTCGAGCTCGGCGCGGATCGTCGCGTCGCGTCCCGGTTCGACCTTGAAGCGCAGTAAGCGGCTTTCATAACCGGGGGCTGCGGCTACGGCCTCGACGGTCCCGGCGCTAAAATAGAGCTCGCCCGGGCTTAAGGCCCGGCCGTCCCCGTCGACGAGCCTCGCCGTCGCGGGGAAGAGGCTCAAATCGAGGCGCGCGTAGGCTCGCCCGAAGAGCGCGGCGGCCAAGGGCCGCTCCAACGCGTCTATGACGGTTTCGAACTCGTCTTCGGCGGCATAATGGGTCTCGGACCAAAGCTCCCGGCCGGCGGGAGCCGAATACAGGCGTAGGTTCAAGGCCAGATAGCCGTCGAGGCGTTGAATCGACCCGTATACGAGGTAATCGACCGACGAGGCGCGGCAAAAAGCGGCGGGGTCGCTCACCGGCGGGGCCAACCCGGCTTCGATCCCGAGCGCGACGTCCTGCCAGTACGCAAGCGGCCGCGGCCCGGCCTCGGATACGCCCTTCGGACCGCTCCTCGCCTCGCCCGGCGGCGGAACGGCCCGGCCGGCCGCCCCGATCTTAGCCTCGGCGTCGCGGAGCTCGGCCGCGCGTTTGAACGGGTCGCGATTGCTCAGCGACGCCCGGTCGCGCGCCGCGAGCGCCTCCGCGAGCGAGCGGGCCGCGCCCTCGCGTTCGACGAGGGAGGCGGCCGTATCGAGCGCTTCGATCTCCTCGGCTAGCATGAAACGGCGGTCTACGAAGGCCAGCCGCCCGCGGAGGCCGTCGGGCAGCCCCCAGGATAGGCGCTCGGCCGGGCCGTCTCGGCCCGGCTCGATAGCCAAGCGGGCGAAAGCCAGCTTGAGGGCGGGCCGCGCGCCCGGGGCGGCCTGCGCGCCGACCCGGAAGGCGCCGACTAGGCTTACGAGCGCGAGGCCGAGCGCGCGAGCGCGCGCGACCTTCGCGCGCCGCCGCGTCCGCGGAATCCGATCAGAACTCGTCATCCTCGGCGTCCGGCGCGGCGGAACCGCCCTTCCACAGGAAGCGAAGGTATGAATCGATGAAGGGATCCAGGTCGCCGTCCATGACGCCCTGGATATTGCCCACGTTGAACTTAGTCCGGTGGTCCTTCACCATGGTATAGGGCTGGAACACGTAGGAGCGTATCTGGGAGCCCCAGGATATCTCCTTCTTGTCGCCGTGGAACTTGGCGTTCTCCGCGTCCTTTTCGGCGCGATAGCGATCGTAGAGCCGGCTCTTTAGGACCGACATGGCCAGGTCCTTGTTCTTGTGCTGGCTGCGCTCGTTCTGGCAGGTCACCACGATGCCGGTAGGGATATGGGTGATGCGCACGGCGCTGTCGGTCTTGTTGACCTTCTGGCCGCCGGCGCCGCCGGCGCGGTAGGTATCGATACGAATCTCGTCGGGCTTGACCACGACCTCGATGCTGTCGTCGATGACCGGCAGGGCGAGCACGCTGGCGAAGCTGGTATGGCGGCGGGCGTTGGCGTCGAAGGGGCTGATGCGCACCAGGCGATGCACGCCGGTCTCGCTGCGCAGGAGGCCGTAGGCGTAGGCGCCGTCGATCTCTATCGTGACGCTTTTTAGGCCGCCCTCGGCTTCGAGTATATCGACGACTTCGTACTTAAAGCCGCGCCGTTCGCACCAGCGCGTATACATGCGGAACAGCATGCTGGCCCAGTCGCAGGCCTCGGTGCCGCCGGAGCCGGCGTGGATGGTCAGGAAGGCCCCGGCCCGGTCCGCCTCGCCGTTCATGAGCTCGTAGCTCACGGCCGATTCGAAGCGGGCGCCGACGCTCTCTAGGCTCGCCTTGAGCTCGGGCTCCAGGGAATCGTCCCCCTCGTCCAAGGCCATGGATAAGACTTCCTCCAGGCCGTCTATGTCGCGCTTAAGCTCCGTCCAGGTGTCCAAGCGGCCGCGCAGGATCTTGAGCTCGCCCATGACGCGCTCGCTCTTCTTCTGATCGCTCCAAAAGCCCGGCTGGGCGCTCTGCTCCTCTTTTTCCTCTATGGCCTTCCGCATCTTAGCGGGGTCAAAGACGCCCCCAGAGGTCGTAGATTTCCCGCTTAAGCTCCGCCACGGGAGCGTTTAATTCCTCTATCATGAAAATCTCCTTGCGTTCAGGCCTTAGGCTTGGTATCCGCGTCCTTGGGCGGCGCTATGAGCATGCGCTTCCAGCGGTTCTGCTTGAGCGTCGATACGGCGAGCTTGCCCTCCACCGGATATTGGTAGATGCGGATCGTGTCGTAGTAATCGGTGACCTTGTCCAGGTCGCGCTTCAAGGCCGCCAATTGCTTCTCTCCCAGGCGCAGGCTTTCGAAGCAGGCGCGCTGTACCTTATCGAAGCCGTATTGCGGTAGGAGCGCGTAGACGGCCGACCTGGAATCGTCGCTGCCGAGGTCGCATACGAGCGAAACGAACACGGCCTATTCCTTGTCTTCTTTGACGAAATATTGTAGGAGCTGTACCATGTAGTATATCTTTTTATACACTCCGGTAAGGGTTTCGCGCATGGGCTTGCCCGCCGCTGTCTCGACTTCTTTCCAGTTCGCGATAATCTCGTGGCGCGGCTTGGCCAGGTCGTCGATCATGGCCTTCATGTGCCGCCCGACCGTGATAAGGTTGATGGCCGCCTTGTTGACCAAGGCCAGGGCCTTGTCGTTGACGTCCTTTAAGATCTGCCGGACATACTTAATCTGCTCTTTGTCTCGGTCGCTCTTCATGAGCGCGTTGCGGAGCCTGGCGCCCAGATCGCCGTCGTCGCCCACGGCCTCGTCGAACTGCAGGATGGCCTCCGAGACCTCGATAAGGGCGTGGTAGCCGTCCGATAGCTGCTGGGACTGCACCGTGGTGGTCCACTGCCCTCGGATGAGGAGGATGTCGACCAGCTCGCGGATGTCCTTCTTAAAGAAATCGATGAGGTAGGCCTTGAGGTAGTTCAGGGCCTGGGTCTGGGTAAAGCCGCCGAGCATCTTCTTGGCGTAGGCGACGTTGGCCTTATCCGTGTAGTTCCGCATGCGGACCACGACGGAGCTCCCGAAGACCGCGGTGGCCAGCTCGTCGATCTTAGTGTTACGGCGCTCCTGCACGAGCTTCTGCATGAGCATCGTCGTCTGATTCTTGAGCTTGTCGATGAAGGTTTCGACGATGCGCTCGCCGGCGACCCGCGGCGCGATGGCGAGGTAGGGATCTTTCCTGACGTGCCTAAGGATCTGCTCCAGGACGCCGCTCCCGCGGACGTCCTTCAAGGCGGCCGCGAGCTTGGTCCAGGACTCCACCTGGATGACGTCCATGTTGCGGTACTCTTTCAAGGCCGTAAAGATGCGCTTCCAATCGGCGTCCAGGTTCAGGGCCAGGAAGACTTCCAGGAAATCGTGCAGGTCGTCGCCGACGTAGTCGCCGGATATGCCGTCGAATTTCGGCGCGTAGCTAAAGTTGCGCTCGATGACGTTGGAATCGAATTTCTTAAGCAGGAAGAAGTAGTCGAAGTTGATGAAGTTGACGAAGGCCAAGATGGTGGAATAGGCCTGGTCGATCTGATTCGTCTTCTCCGCGTCGAAGGCGGCGAAGAAGTTGAGCATGTCCTGCTTGACCGCCTCCTGCAACTCGCGCAGGGGCACGGTCGCGGCGCGCTGCTTGATGAAGTCGTCGGTCAGGCGCTCCGACAAGGCGCGCTGATCCTTGGAGAGGAAGGTCTCTATGACGAAGGACTTTAGCACCCCGCTCTGGGCGGCGTTGGTCATGAGGACTTGGGCCGGGGCTACGACCTTATAGATCTCATAGAAGAGCCGGGCCATGCCCGGCAACGCCTCGGAGGTCTTAGGCTTGTAGAAACGGTAGCGCGAACGGGTGAGATCCTTGCCGATCTGGCGCACCAGGCGGCGTTTCTCCGACTCCGGATCGGAGCCGCCGAAGATGCCGAGTAACTTCTGAATGAGGCCGCCGAGGCCGCCGGACGCGTCATCGTCTTCTATGCTGGGCATATCGGGAGAACCTTACTATGTACCGCGCCCGTCGTCAATAAGAGCCTCCGACGGCCTTAGTTCGCCTGAAAAGAAACGGCGCTCATGGCCTTCGGCGGCGATGACGAGCGCGCCCTCGGGCGAGACGCCTACGAGCTCGCCTTGGCAGGCCTCGCCGGCGGCTCCGTCGCCCAATCCGGGCGTAAAGACCACCGGCCGGCCGCGAAAGGCCAAGGCGGCGTTGAGTTCGCCGTTCCAAGCGTCGCGGGTCCGCGCGAGCCCCTCGAACTCGGCGCTTAAGAGGCCCAGGATCTCGTCCGCATCGGGCGCCGCGCCGGTCTCTAGGAGCACGGAGCTCGGCGGGCTGCGATAGTCGCCTAAGAACTCGGTTTGGCCCAAGTTGACGCCGATGCCCACGAGCGCGGCATCGCCCCGCGCTTCGCAGAGTATCCCGGCGAGCTTGCCGCGTCCCAGGAGGTCGTTCGGCCACTTGATGCGAAGGCCTTGGGGGAAGGCGAGGCCCCGTACCGACGCCCACGCGAGCAAGGCCCGCCTGAGCGCCAGGCCGGCTAGGAGCGGCGGCGGCGCGCCGGCGAAGTCGGCCATCGGCAGCCAATAGGTGACGGCCAGGCTCAGGCCAGGCGGGCTCCGCCATCGTCGACCCTCTAAACGCCCGCGCCCCGCCGTCTGCTCGCGGGCCGTGACCGCGCCGCGAAGGCATTCGGCCGCGAGGCGCCGCGCCTCATCCATGGTGCTGGAGGCCCGGTCGAGCCTGACGAGGCGGAAGGCCCCGGCGGCCGGCGCCTCGGCGCCGCGCCCGCTCACGCGAGGGTGGCGCCGATGAAGCGCTCGAACTCCGCCGCCGGCACCGGCTTGGAGAAGTAGTAGCCCTGCACGTATTGGCAGCCGCGCTCGATGAGGAAGCGCAGCTGCTCCTCGGTCTCGCAACCCTCGGCTATGGTCCCGAGGCTCAGGCTCCGCGCCATCTCGATGATGGTCGCGGCGATGGCGTTGGATTGCCCCTCCGCGGGCGCGCGTATGTCGCGCACGAAGGACTGGTCGATCTTGAGCCAATCCAGCGGAAGGCGCTTTAGGTAATAGAGCGACGAATAGCCGGTGCCGAAGTCGTCCAGGCTGAAACCTACGCCGAGCTTGCTCAGGGCCGTCATCACCGCGGTGGAGCGCCCGACGTCCTCCATGGCTACGCTCTCGGTGATCTCCAGCTCCAGCCGGTCCGGGGGCACCCCCGAGAGCTCGATATAGGAGACGATGCGCGACTCCAGGTCGGGCAGCTTAAACTGCCTGCCCGAGAGGTTGACGGACATCCAGAGCTTGGGGTCGAGCGCGAGCCAGCGCTTTAAGTCGGCCAGGGCCGTCTCCAGCACCCACTCGCCTATCGGGACGATCAGCCCGTTCTCCTCCGCCAGGGGTATGAACTCGCCGGGCGGCACCACCGTCTCGCCGTCTATCCAGCGTACCAGCGCCTCCATGCCCACGACGCGCCGCGAGGGCAGCTCGACGCGGGGTTGGTAGTAGACGGCGAAGGAGCGAGCCTCCACCGCCTTGCGTAGGCGGCTTTCGAGGCTCATGCGCTTAGTGATGCGCGCGTTGAGCGATTGGGTGAATATATGGAAGGAACCGGCGCCCGATTCCTTGGCGATGGTCATGGCGGAATTCGCCGCGCCGATGAGCGCGTCGGCGTCCAGGCCGTCGTTGGGGTAATAACTGATGCCGATGGACGCGTCTAAGTAGATCTCCTGCCCCTCGGCCAGGATGGGCTTGCGGATGGCCGTGAGGACGCTCTCGGCGGCGGCGACCGCGAACTCCTCCTTGGCCAGCTGGGGCAGGAGGACCAGGAAATCGTCGGCCGAGACGCGCGCCACGGTGTCGCTCTTGCGCAGGCTCTGGACGAGGCGGCCGGCCACCAACTGGAGTATCGAGTCGCCCAGGCGGTAGCCGTAGGTGGTGTTGATGTACTTGAAGCGGTCGATATCCAGGTACAGCACCGCGATCTTTTCGCGGCTGCGGTCCGCCCCCTTGATCGCGGTCATGAGTCGGTCGGAGAAGAGCACGCGGTTAGGCAGGTCGGTCAGCGGATCGTTGTTGGATAGCCAGCTGATCGCCTCCTCGCGGTTCTTGATCTCCGTCAGGTCGCGGAAGACGGCCACGTAGCGCCTGTTTACGCCGCGCTCGTCCTTGACCGCGGTGATGGAAAGCCATTCGGGATATACCTTGCCGTCTTTCCGGCGGTTCCAGATCTCGCCCTCCCAGCCGCCGTGGTCGCCCAGGGCCTTCCACATGGCCCGGTAGAACGCCGGGTCGTGCCGCTCGGAGCGTAGGACGCGGGGGTTTTGCCCCAGGGCCTCCTCCTCGGTCCACCCGGTAATCTCGGTGAACGCGCGGTTGACCGATAATATCTTGCCGTCGGCGTCGGCGTCGGTGATGGTGATGCCCTCGATGACGTTATCGAAGACCTTGGCCGCGAGCAGTACCCGTTCTTGATAGTCGCTCTCGGCCTTCTCGGCCCTACGGCGGTAGCGGGCGCCCATGGCGATGGCCAAGGCCAGGATAGCAGCGACGCCCGCGCTGGCGGCCAAGCCGGCGACGACGGCGTCGCGGATATGCGGCGCCGCGATCTCGGCGCGGTCGAGCGCGATGAAGACGCCGTATTCGCCGTTCGGCGTGGGCTTATAGGCCCCGATGACGCGGACGCCCCGGCCGTCCTCGCCTTCGTAACGCCCGGAGAGGCCCGAAAGCGCCAGGCGCAGGGGCGCGTAGGGGGCGAGGCCGTATTCGGGGTCGCCTTCGACCACATGGCCGAGGGTCTCCTGCCTGTCCATGCGATAGGCGGTAAAGTCGCGCGGAGTTCCCGAGGCCAGGTAGAACGCGCCCGTGGCGTTCAGGCGGTGGAAGACCGCGGCCGTGCTGGTATTGTTGCGCCACGAGAAGACGTCGCGCTCCGGGTTGAAGCTCGGGCTCGATACGGTGTCGGCCCGGTTCTCCGCGTAGAGATCGAGCAGGCCTAGGCGCTCGTCTAGGGACGAGTCGTAGCGGTAGGCCGTGGCGACGATGATGGATAGGAGGCAGACCGCCCAGAGCAGGGCGGCGCTGGGTAGATAGACGGCGCCGAAGGCTTTACCGGGATATTTCATCATACCTAACCATTATCGTTTAAAGCCAGCCTCGCATCAAGCGGATGCGGGCGGCCGATACGCGGCCGCCTTGACGCCGCCCGGCCGCCGCGATAGGCTAGGACCCATGCGGGCCGGCGAAATTCGATCGCCGCCCCGACGGAGCCGCCTTCCGGCGGACCTGAGGCCCTGCGCCGACGGCCCGCGGCGGGAACGCGGACGGAAAGGACAGTTCTATGTGCGGAATCGTGGGCTACTCGGGGCCTAAGCAGGCCTCCCGTATCCTGGTGGACGGGCTCAAGCGCCTGGAGTACCGGGGCTACGACTCGGCGGGCATCGCGGTGCAGGCCGACGGCGAGGCGGGGATCCCCCCCTCGGTCATCAAGAAGAAGGGCAAGATAGCCGAGCTCAGGCAGGCGGTGCCTAAGGACCTGCCGGGCCATTGCGGCATCGGCCATACCCGCTGGGCCACGCACGGCGGCGTGACCGACGCCAACGCCCATCCCCATGGCGACTCGAGCGGCAAGGTCGCCATCGTCCATAACGGCATCATCGAAAACTACATGGCCCTGAAGGGCATGCTGGAACACGAAGGCGCCCGCTTTAGGAGCGATACCGACAGCGAGGTCATAGCCCACCTCATCGCCTACCATTACGACGGCGACCTGGAGGCGGCCCTGAAGGCCGCGCTCAAGCACCTCAAGGGTACCTACGGCATCGCCTGCGTGCACGCCGACGAGCCCGGCCGCATCGTAGGGGCGCGGAACGGCAGCCCGCTCGTGGTAGGCGTGGGCCAGGGCGAGATGTTCCTGGCCAGCGACGTCACGGCCATGCTGGCCCACACCAAGAGCGTGGTCTACCTGAACGACGGCGAGGTCGTCTCCATGCTGCCGCACGAGTTCCATATCAGCGACGCCGACGACCGGCGCGTCGACCCCAAGCTGGACCACGTGAGCTGGGAGCTGGACGCCATAGAGAAGGAAGGCTTCTCCTGCTATATGGAGAAGGAGATCTTCGAGCAGCCCGAGTCCATCGCGCGCGCCCTCTCCGGCCGCGGCGACATGGAGAACGCCTGCGCCAAGCTATCCGGCCTGAACCTGAGCCGCAAGGAGCTCCACGCCGTGGAGCGCGTGCGCGTCATAGCCGCCGGCACCAGCTGGCACGCCGGCCTCGTGGGCTGCCAGCTCTTCGAGTCGATCGCGCGCCTGCCGGCCCAGGCCGAGCTGGCCAGCGAGCTCCGCTACCGCAACCCCGTCGTCGAGCCGCATAGCCTCTACTTCGCCGTGACCCAATCGGGCGAGACCGCCGACACGCTCTACGCCATGCGCGAGATCCAGAGGCGCGGCGGCACCGTGCTCGGCATCTGCAACGTGGTCGGCTCCACCGTGGCTCGCGAGAGCGACGGCGGCGTGTACGTGCACTCGGGCCCCGAGATCGCCGTGGCGTCCACCAAGGCCTTCACCAGCCAGTTGGCGGCCTTCTACCTCTTGGCCCTGAGCTTCGCGCGCATGCACGACATGTCGCACCACGAAGGCCAGCGCTTCCTTAAGGCCCTGAACGACGCGCCGGCCCTGGTCAGGGAGACGCTCAAGCAGCGCGACCGCATCCAGGCCTTGGCCAAGAAATATCATAAAGCCCAGGATTTCCTGTTCCTGGGCCGGGGGCTCCTCTACCCCATCGCCTTGGAAGGCGCCCTGAAGCTTAAGGAGATCTCGTACATCCACGCCGAGGGCTACGCCTCCGGCGAGATCAAGCACGGGCCCATCGCCCTGGTGAGCCCCGAGACCCCGAGCGTGTTCCTGGTGCCCAACGACCACCTGCGCGAGAAGACCATCAGCAACATGAAGGAAATCAAGGCGCGCGGCGGCCCCGTGATAGCCGTGGCCGACGAGAAGGACGCCGAGGTCGCCGCGATCGCCGACGACTTCATCCCGGTGCCGAGCTCCGACCCGCGCTTCCAGCCCTTTACCATGGTGGTGCCGCTACAGCTCTTCGCCTATTTCTGCGCCCTGGAGCTCGGCCGCGACGTGGACCAGCCGCGGAACCTGGCTAAAAGCGTGACGGTGGAGTAATGGCTACGGGCGGCGGGCGTTCAAGGCGACGAAACGACGCGCGGAGCCTAAGCTCTAGGACTGCGCTCGGCGCCGCCGCCTTGCTCGCCGCCTGGTCCCCGGCCGCCTGCGGCTTGGCCGCGGGCTTGTCCGAGATCGCGGACGGCTTCGAAGTCGCGCCTGAGCGATCGGCCGTTTCCGCAGCGGAAACGGCAGGTTCGCAAGCGCCGGGCTCGGTCTCGGGCGCTCCTGCGGTTAGCTCGATCGACGGGCGCCGAGCGGTGCTCATACGCGGCACGGCGCCGGTTCGGGGCGTGCCGCCGCTGGGCCGGAACGCCCTGGCCGCGCTCTACGGGGCGTATCGCCTTCCGGGCGCGGGGACCAAGACGCCGGCGGGCAGCGATATGCCGGCGGCGGCCAGTTCGTCCGCGGCGGATAATACGCCCGCGGGGGCCAGTTCGCCGGCGGCGGCCAATACGCCGGCGGCGACCGTTACGTCCTCGGCCGACGATACGCCCGCGGGCGGCGCGGCTCAAGCCGCCGCCGCGACGGCGGAAGTCTGGTATACGGCCGAGCCGATCGCCCTCGGCGCCGCGTGGGCCTTAACGGCCTGCCGGGGCCTGCCGAGCGGCTGGCTGGCCTACGAAAGCCGACCGAAGGCGGACGGCCCGCCGGCTTGGGCGCTCAAGGCGGCCGAATACTGGCTCTTCATACGTCTCCCGGAGGACTATGCGTCGCCCTGCGCCTTCGCCGCCGCCTTGGCCGATCGATTCGACTGGTTCAGGCGCTACGGAGACGCCGCGGCCGAGCTAGCCTTCCCGGCCCTGCTCGAACTAGCCCCCTAGCGTATCGCCGGCGTCTCAGCAGGCGCCGAGCAAGGCCTCGTAGAAGAGCGCGCAGCGCCGCACGTTTTCGACCGAAACTCGCTCATTGGCCGCGTGCACGCGGCTTAAATCGTCCTGATTCTGTAAAAGCGGCGCGAAACGATAGATGGCGTCGCAGACGCCGCAGTAATGCTTGGTATCCGTGCCGGCGGTGAACATGAACGGCACGGCGCCGGCCTCAGGGAAGGACGCGGCGAGCGCGGCGAGCACGGCCTCGTAGCCCTCGTGCTCCGTGGGCGATTCGGGCAGCGGGTCGTTCACGTGCCCCTTATGGGCGACGACGGCGCGCGCGCCTACCTTGGCCGCCATGCCGTCGAGTCGCGACAGGACTTCCGCGACGGTCTGCCCCGGCAGGATGCGCACGTTCAAGACGGCGCGCGCCTTCCTGGGCAGGACGTTCTCTTTGTCGGAACCAGAAAGCATGGTGGCCGCGGCGGTCGTACGCAGGAGCGCGTTGGTCGACGGCGAGGCCGAGAACGCCGCCTTTACGAGCGGGGCCGTCACGAAGAGATTGGCGAACAGCAGCCGATACGCGAACGGCGCGTAGGCCGATAGCGCGCGGAGGAGGCTGCGCGTCGTGTAGGTGATGGTCGCCGGGAAGGGCCGCGCCTCGGCGGCCGATACCGCCTTGGCTACCACGCCGGCGGCCGTGTGCCGCGGCGGCATGGACGCGTGTCCGCCGGCGCCCTCGGCCTCGATGGCCACGTCGACGTAACCCTTCTCCGAGATGCCTATCAGGGCCAGGGGTCGGTCGGCGAAGGATAGCAGGCCGTCGGCCACGATGCCGCCTTCGTCCAGGAGGAAGGACGCGCGTACGCCGCGCTCGGCCAGGACCCCGGCTATGGCGGCCGCGCCGCGCATGCCGCCGACCTCCTCGTCGCCGCCGAAGGCGAAGAAGACCGTGCGCTCCGGGACGAAGCCGCGGGCCAAGAGCGTCTCGGCGGCGAAGAGCGCCGAGGCGAGCGTCACCTTGATATCCTGGGCGCCGCGGCCGTGCACGAAGCCCCCCTCGACCGCGCCGGAGAAGGGATCGCGCTCCCATGACTCGGGCGGCCCGGGCGGTACGACGTCGAAGTGGGCGCAGAGTATGACCGGCTTAGCTGCGGCCGAGCGGCCGGGCCACTCCAAGAGGAGCGCGCGGTCGGAGGGCTCGCTCACGTGCATCCGTTCGAAGCAAAGCGGGTATAAGTCCCTAAGCAGCGCCTTGAAGCGGGCGAAGGCGCGGCCGTCCTCCTCCTCCTCGGCGAAGGACGAGACCGTCGCCACCTGTATGAGCGAGGCTAAGCGCTCTTCCGCGCCGGCCATGGAGCCTAAGGCCTCAGCGGCGAGCGGGGCGGCCGGGGCGGCGCGGGGAGCGGCCAGGGCGCGGGCGACGAGTACGACGATGAAGAGGGCGGCCGCGGCGGCGGCTATAAGGGCCGGATGCATAGAGACCTCCGATGTAGTACAGTATCCTCCGTACATCGCGGCCGGCGCAAGGGCGGCCTTGGGGAGGTTGATACACGTGGAAAAGAAAGAAGAAAAACCGGCGCCCGATATGGCCGCCCGCTCCTTTATTACTAGCGCCGTCGTGCTGGCCGCGCTCATGCTGGCCGCCGGCCTGCTCACGCGCTTCGTCCCCGCCGGGAGCTACGCGCGCTCGCCGGACGGTTCGATCGTAGCCGGCAGCTACGCGCCGACGGAACGGCCGGACTATCCGGCCTGGCGTTGGCTCACGGCGCCGCTCGAAGTATTCGGTAGCGAGGACGCGGCGACGGCCGCGGTCATCATAGCCTTCATCGTCATCGTGGGCGGGGCCTTCGCGGCACTCCGCGCGGCCGGCGTGCTCGAGGCGGCCGTCGCCTCTCTATCGCACCGCTTCGGCGCCAGGCGGAAGCTCTTCCTAGCCGTCGTCTGCCTCTTCTTCATGCTCATAGGCAGCTTCATGGGCATCTTCGAGGAAGTGGTGCCGCTCGTGCCCCTGGCCATCAGCCTGTCGCTCTCCTTCGGCTGGGACGTCTTCACCGGCCTGGGCATGAGCGTGCTGGCCGTGGGCTTCGGCTTCTCCGCGGCGGTAGCCAATCCCTTTAGCGTGGGCACCGCCCAAGGCTTGGCCGGGGTGCCGGTCTTGAGCGGCGCGGGCTTCAGGCTCGTCGCGTTCGCCGCGATCTACGCGCTCTATATCGCCTTCATGTTGCGCCACGTCGTCAAACTGGAACGGAACGCCGCCGCGGGCTTGGCCTCCGCGGCCGGGGCGAGCCTTGCGACGCCCGACGGCCGACCTGGGGATCGGGCGGCCGGAGCGCGGGCCGGCCGCGGCGTCGCCTTCTTCGGCTGGGGCGGCGCGCTCTTAGCCGCCATCGTAGCGGCGCTCTCGACGATCGGCGGCGCCTCGGACTACATATTGCCGGCGATCGCGCTCGGCTTCCTGGCCGTGGGGCTCGGCTCGGCCATCGCCGCGGGCTACGGCGCGAAAGCGGCCCTGCGCGCCTTCGGCAAGGGCGCGGCGGCGGTCGCGCCGGCCGGGCTCCTCATACTCATGGCCTTGAGCGTGAAGCGCATCATCGTCTCGGGCGGCATCATGGACACCGTACTCTATACGGCGGCCGGAGCCCTCGGCCGGAGCTCGGGCTTCGCCGCCGCCGGCATGATGTACGCCCTGACCCTGGGCATGAACTTCTTCATAGGCTCGGCGAGCGCCAAGGCCTTCCTGCTCATGCCGATCTTAGCGCCCCTGGCCGACTTGGCCGGCCTATCGCGGCAGATCGCCGTACAGGCCTTCGTCTTCGGCGACGGCTTTTCCAACATGCTCTACCCGACCAACGCGGTACTCCTGATCTCCCTGGGCCTGGCCGGCATGCCCTACGCCGCCTGGCTAAAGCGCACTTGGGCGCTACAACTGGCCACCCTGGCCTTGAGCGTAGCGCTCCTCTATGTCGCCGTGGCTATAGGCTACGCATGAGGGGATTCGCTATAGTACCCGCCATGAAACGAGCCTTCATACTCGCGGCGGCCGTCTTGGGCCTGAGCGCCGCCGCCTTCGGGCAGGCCAAACCTGCCCTTGCCGCTACCAACGCCCCGTCCTCGCCGTGGCAGGGGCGCTGGGGCGGCGCCATCGACTTGGGCCAGCAGAAGATCGCCTTCGAATTCGAAGTCGGCCCCTTAGGCGCGCTCCTCGACATACCCGCGAACGAGCTTTTCGGTTATCCGAGCGCCGCCATCCGCCTGGAGCCGGAATCGCTGGCCGTCGACTGGCAGTTCGGCGGCGGCATACTGGCGCTCCGCCTCGAGCTAGGGCCCGACGGCCGCGCCACGGGCCTTTTCGCCCAGGGCGACGCGCAGGGCCCGGCGAGCGCCGCCCGCGCCGCTCTCGCCGGCCGGCCGGGCGTCGAGCTCGCGCTGGCCGGGAAAGACGGCTCGCTCCTACCGGGCACCCTCGTCCCGGCCCAAGGCGACCGGGCTAAGCCGCCCTTGGTCATCCTGCACGCGGGCCTGGGGTCGGCCGACCGCGACGGCAATAACTACAACGTCCCCGGCCGCCACGACGCGCTCATGCAGTTGGCCGGCGCCTTATCCGAGCTCGGCGTCGCCAGCTACCGCTACGACAAGCGCGGCTCGGGCATGGCCAGCTGGCTGGTACGCGGCGAGGCGGAGCTCTCGTTCCAAGCTTGGATCGACGACTTAGTCGCGATAGCCGAGGCCTTGGCCAAGGACGGGCGCTATGCCGGCGTCTGGCTCCTCGGGCTCAACGACGGCGCGACCGTCGCCGCGGCCGCCGCCAACCGCCTGCCGGCGGCGCGCGGGCTCGTCGTCGCCTGCGCCTCGGCCGACAGCGTCTACGAAAGCTTCATGAAGGCCATAGAGGACGCGCCCGACGAGTTCAAGGCCGAGGGCCTCGCCGCCGTCGAGTCGCTCCGCGACGGGAGGCCCGTGGGCGAGCTGAGCGAGTTCTACGCCGGGGCCCTGCGCGCCTCGTTCCGCCCCTACCTGCGGGAGGCCTTCGGCTACGACCTTAAGGCGGAGCTCGCGCGCTATCGGGGCAAGACGCTGATCGCCCAGGGCAATATGGACATGCAGGCCACCTTGAACGACTTTACCCGCCTAGGCGAAGCGGCGCGCGACCCGGTCACCATCGTCGTGCCCTACATGAACCACGTCCTGAAAGACGTGCCCGCGGCGGTCGATGAGAATTACGCCGCGTTCAGCGATCCGGCCTACCCGGTGTCGGAGATCTTCGCCGCGGCCGTGGCCGAGTTCGTGGCCGAGCCTTAAGCTTAGGGCGGGCCTTAAGGTCGGAAAACGCCGACGAGCGCGGCGAGCTCTTGGGCGCTCAAGCCTAAGCCGGCGCCGACGAGCACCCGCCCCTGGCGCTCCCAGCGGAGCCCGGCGTAGAGCTCCCCCGCACGCTCGGGCCAGGCGGTCCGAACCAGGGCCAAGGCCGCGAGCCTGGCTAAGGGAGCGTAGACCAGGGCGGAGCGCTCATCGGTAAAGCCGAAGCTTAGGCTTACCGCGTACCCCGCCGCGGCCGACGCCTGCGCCGACACCATAAAGCCGTCCAGCGGCAAGGCCGACGCGTCGATCGGCAGGCCCGGCCCCAGCGCGGCCGCCATGTCCGGCACGAACAAGGCAGCGTCGACGGACCAGGCGGCTAGCCAGGCATCCGGTATCGGATGCGGCCCCGGCTCGCGGAGGCGGGCGGCCGTCCCGTCCAGGGGCATCGTCCCCATGAGCGCGAGCGCCGAGCCGGAAAAGCCTATCCTAAGCTCCCCGTCGGCCTGCCGCCAATTCGCGCCCTCGCGCTTCCAGGCGCGGTCGACGCCCAGCCGAAAGCCGGCGGCGCCGGCGGGGAAACGCCCGCCGGCCAATGCTATGAAAGGCGGCGCCGCCCGATCGGACGCCGCCGGGGCGAGCGACCCGCCGGCGGTCCCCTCGACATCGGGCTTAGGCAGGAGCGCCCCAACGACGAAGTCTACGCGTTCCTCCAGCTCGTCGGCCAAGGCCGCCGTATCCCCTCCCCATCCGTCGCCTTGACGGAGCGCGGCGCTTAGGATCGGCGCGTCGAGCTTAAGGTATACCAGCGCCCCCTCGGGCAAGGCGCGCTCCAGAGGAACGCCCCGGGACAGCTTGGGATTGACCGCGCAAGAGGACAGGGCCGCCGCGACGGCGAGCGCGACGACGGCGACGGCGACGGCTGCCGGCGAGCTTAAGCCCGCGCGACCGCGCCCCTCCCGGCCGCCGCGGACATGGTTTCGATTCATAGCCTCTCCTCGATCAGGCCAGCCTTGGTTAGCGCGGCCTTGGCGCGCCTACGGTGTTCGGCGGCCGCCTCGGCCCAGCGATAAAGCCTGGACGAAAAGAAGGAAGCTCCTACGGGGATCGGCTCCGCGCCGGCGGAGAACGCCTTGGCGAGCTCCGCCTTGGCCCAGGAGAGCTTATCGTAATGCCGTACCCCGGCCAGCGCGGAGCGCTCGGGCGGCAGTCCCGCCTCGGCGCGCCAGGCGTCGCGGTCCCAGCCTTCCATGCCGTACTCGATGACGTAATCGGCCAGGCGTTCCTGGCCGTTAGGCTTGCGCCAGATACGCTCCAGCCGGTCGCATACGATATCCTCGTCGCCGAAGGCCTTGCCCGCGTACACGCAGAGGTAGCGGTAGATCTTGCGGGCCGCCTGCCTAAAGCGCGCCGCGTTGTCTATCTGGGCTTCGATCAGGCGCTCGTCCGACCAGCGCCCGTCCGGCGCGTCGGGCATGGCCATCGCGTGCAGATGGCCCGCCGCCGGCAGGGCGGAGACCTTGGAGCCGGGCAGCTCGTTGAACGGCTCCATAAGCCCGCTGAAGTTCTGGTGCGCCCAGGTATCGGCGAAGGCGTGGAGCGCGACGCCTATGGTAAACGGATCCTTATCGCGGAGCGCCGCGACGAGGAGGCCCTTGGCCAGCTCGCCGTTGGGCGTTACCGCGTAAGGGTTGCGGGCGCCGTCGCGACGCTTGCCGGCCGCCTCCTCCGCGTCGCCGGGCAGGAAGTGGAACGGCAGGTACACGTCGGAGCGCACCGCCTCGTCCCAGAAGGTATAGTTCTGCGTCGGATCGACGCGGTAGTCGCCGCGGGGCGTCCGTAGGCTCATGGCCGCGGTGGCCGCGTCCACGTACTGCGAGGCGCAGGCCAGGTCGCGCGCGAAGGAGACATCCAAGCCGGCCTCCAGGGCCAGGGCATGCACGGCGTAATAATGGAATTC
>ERZ1066115.18-NODE-18-length-70375-cov-17.559073_pt1 | contig 70375 bp, 68 predicted proteins | sample MGYA00382762_ERZ1066115 | MGnify/ENA primary metagenome ERZ1066115 (study PRJEB33369, sample SAMEA5778345) | biofilm metagenome | biome: Industrial cooling water; feature: Water cooling tower basin; material: Biofilm | place: United Arab Emirates | collected... | reverse complement strand
CACCTGACCCGCCTGCTGGTCTGGTTCGAAATCCTGTTTGGCTGGGTTGCCAGCCTGCTGCTGGTGGCGGTGGTGTCGGGCCTGACCAATCGCGACAAGGAGGAATAAGCGCCTTGCCGGACACCTGTTTTTGCCCTTTCCCACGGTCGACCGTGGCGAATGAGCAAAAACCGGCACCACCAAGCACCGCCCTCCCCGACCCCGACTTACACCGGCAAATCCCCCGCAAACTCCCCGCGTGCCGGGTAGTTTTTGCTGATCGCGAAGTCGACGGCGAGCAGCAGGTCGGCGAAGTTGGGGCGGGCGAAGGGCATGGTCTGGACGGCGCCGTAGTAGAGCGTGCCGTCGGGGCGGACGAGGAAGACGCCGGGTTCGGCGAAGAGCGCCGGTTCCTCGATATTGATCGAGGTTTTGCCGCGCCCGGCGCTGATGTACAGGCCCCACTGGCGGGCGCTGTGCAGGTTGAGGCCGTAGCCGAAGCGCAGGCCGGGGGCTTTTTCGGCCATCGCGGCGGCGCGTTCGGCGTCGTCGCTGCTCAGCGCGATGATCGCGACCCCACGTTGCGCGAATTCGTCCTGCAGGCGCGAGAGTTCGAGCAGGTATTTGGCGCAGAGCGGGCAATGCAGGCCGCGATAGACGACCACCAGATCGAAGTTCTGGCCCGGCGCAGCGCCGAGCACGAAGTCGCCGCCACCGACCAGCGGCACGCGCAGCGCGGGCACCGGGCGACGGGGCAAGAGCGGGGATGGGGATAAGGACATGTTTTTCTCCAGAGGGGATTGAGATTCGGGCACCCGGCCTGCGTGCTGTGGAATGCAGTATCCTGTACTTACGCGAATCAACCGTCCACAAACTATGCCCATTCGTACAAACCTGAACCACCTGGATCGGCTCTCGGCCCTGCTCGAAGGCGCACGCCCGCAGATTGAACTGCTCGGCAACGCTGAGCCGTGGCCGCCGACTGCCAGCGGTTTGCGGCTGTGGCTGCTGTTGCGCGGTCGCGCCCGGGTGCGCAGCGGAGCGGACGAACGCGAACTGAGTGCGCCGGTGCTGTGGCTGGGCGGCGATCCGTCAACGCCACCGGTTGAGCTACTGGCCACCGCCGCCGACGCCGACTGGCTGCGCCTGCAGATCGGTTTCGCCGGCCCCGCCGGCCCCTTGCTGGCGGCGCAGTTTGCCAGCCCGCAGCTGATTGCCTGCGATGGCAGCGAGTCGCCGGCGCTGCGCCAGGTGGTCGGCCTGATCTGCGCCGAGGCAGCGGCGCCGCGTTGCGGCCAGCCGGCCTTGCTCAAGCGGGCCGGCGAAATCCTGTTCATCGCCCTGCTCCGCCACCAGATCGAGCACCCCGGCCGCAGCGGCCAGTTGTTTCGCGGCCTCGCCGATCCCCGGCTGGCGCGGGTACTGGTCGCGGTGCACGAACAGCCGGCCGCACCGTGGACGCTGGAAAGCCTGGCGGCGACCGCCGGCATGTCGCGCACCGCCTTTGCCAATGCCTTTCGCGACTGCCTGCAGCAAACGCCGGGGCAATACCTGGCCGAATTGCGCCTGGCGCTGGCCCGGCAGGCGGTGGCCCAGGGCCGGGGGCTGAAGGAAGCCGCCCGGCGCAGCGGCTACCGCAGCAGCAGCGCGCTATCCAAGGCTTTGTCACGGTCGACCGCAAAAAAGGGCGAAAAAGATGCTAAAAAGCTGGCTGCTGCCGCGCCGTCGCCCCCCGAGGACGCTACCACCACCAGCCCTTGAAGCCGGATTTGCAGCCCATTCCCTACCGCTTTTTCGAATCTTTCCCCGATGCACCGCTATCTCGCCGCCAGTCCTTACATCGACCTTGAACACCCCGAAATCCAGCAACTCGCGCGCCGCCTGGCGGCCAAGAGTAGCGGCGAGCTGGACTGCGCCCGCCGCTGTTTCGAGTTCGTCCGCGACCGGATTCGCCACAGTTCGGACTACCGGCTGAACCCGGTGACCTGCAAGGCCTCGGATGTACTGCAGCACGGGACCGGCTATTGCTACGCCAAGAGCCATCTGCTGGCGGCGCTGCTGCGCGCCAACGGGATTCCCGCCGGCCTGTGCTACCAGCGGCTATCGGTCGGCGAGCACGGCGCACCATATTGCCTGCACGGGCTGAACGCGGTGTATTTGCGGGATTTTGGCTGGTACCGGATCGACGCGCGCGGCAACAAGCCGGGCGTCAATGCCCAATTCACGCCGCCACAGGAAGCCCTGGCCTTCCCGATCCGCGAGGCGGCCGAGTGTGATTTGCCGGAAATCTGGGCCGAACCGCTGGCCGTGGTGGTCGAGGCACTGGAGCGTTACCCGAGCTACGACCAGGTGCTGGCCAATCTGCCGGATATCGAGTTGCTGCCCGGCCGCTGAGCCGGCCAGGCAGCCAAATCAAGCTCGCCACGGTCGACCGTACAAAAAGGCAAAAACCGCCGGCCCAAAGTGGCGCCGGCTTCACTCGTCCTTGGTCGGAACCCGGAAAAACAGGTAATAGGCGCCGCCAATCGCCAGCAGCAGCGGGATTTCGAAAAGGAAGGGATAGCGGGCAAGCAGCCCGCCACAAACCAGCAGAAGCAACAGGTAGAGCAGGATTTTCATAAAACAAAGGGCGCCGCTGGGGCGCCCTGGCGGATCGCGTTGCGCATTGGCGCAAACGCTGCCGGATCAGTGCTTGAGGCTGGCGGAGAACACCGCGCGGGTCCGGTCGGACAGGCTGAATTCGTTGAACGCACGCTCGATTTCAGCGTCGTTGCGGCCTTCGGCGGTTTCGGCAAAGCTGATGCCGATCGACTTGCCGTTGGCGGCCAGGGTCTGGAAGGCGAAGCGCCAGCGCTGGGCTTCGGCCAGGCGTTCGCGCAGTTCGGCTTCGTTGGAAATCGTAATGCCAGCTCTCTTCAGGGAATCCAGGAATTCTTCAAAGGATTCGTTGCTCAGACGGCCCATTTTTGTCTCCGGGTTAGAAAGGCGGTGTGGATCACCATGAGCCGAATAACGCGACTCTTTTCATCCGGTTGACACAAATCATGCAAAAACTTGAAGTAATTTCTCAAGTCGCGAAAACGGGCAACGGGGGCGGCGGAAATGCGATAATCGCGCCCCATGAAAAAGCAGAACACCCCCGCCGACATCCCCGAGATTCGTCCCGGCCAATCCATTGATTTGCTGAAGGAATTGCACATCCTGACGCGCGACGGCAAGCTCAATCAGGACACTCGCCGCAAGTTGAAACAGGTCTATCACCTGTACCAGTTCATTGAGCCGCTGCTCGCTGACGCACAGACCCTGGTCGACCACGGCGCCGGCAAGTCCTACCTCGGCTTCATCCTCTACGACCTGTATTTCAAGGCGCAGGAGGCTGGCGAAATCGTCGGCATCGAGACTCGCAAGGAACTGGTCGACAAGTCGCGCGAACTCGCCGAGCGTCTCGGCTTTCCGCGCATGCGCTTTCTCGCCTGCACGGTCGAGGACTCCCTGACTTCGGCAGAACTGCCGGCGACGGTCGATGTGGTGACCGCGCTGCACGCCTGCAATACCGCCACCGACGACGCGATCCGCTTCGCGCTCACCCGCAACGCCCGCCACCTCGTGCTGGTGCCCTGCTGCCAGGCCGAAGTCGCCGCCGCGATGCGTGCCCGCAAAAACGAATCGCTGGGGCAGACCCCGCTCTCCGAACTGTGGCGCCACCCGATCCACACCCGCGAACTCGGCAGCCACCTGACCAACGTGCTGCGCTGCCTGCTGCTGGAGTCACACGGCTACGACGTGACTGTGACCGAGCTGGTCGGCTGGGAGCATTCGATGAAGAACGAGCTGATCATTGCCTCCCGGCGCCCCGGCGGCAAACCGCGCAAAAACGCCCGCGAACGCGCCGAGGCGATTCTGCGCGAGTTCAATCTGAGCGAACTCGCGCCGCGTTTTTGCTACTAAGCAGCCATCCCTGACCCCCTTCGCGTTGCCAGCCTCCCGCCGGAGCCGGCACGCCTGAATCGAGACATGCGTTACCAACACCCCATCGAACTCCTCGCCCCGGCCAAGAACGCCGATTTCGGCATCGAAGCGATCAAGCACGGCGCCGATGCCGTCTATATCGGCGGCCCGTCCTTCGGCGCCCGCTACGGCGCCGGCAACGAGCTGGCCGAGATTGCCCGCCTGTGCGACTTTGCCCACCTTTACCGGGCCAAGGTCTTTGTCGCGGTCAATACCATCCTCCACGACGAGGAACTCGAAGCCGGGCGCCAGCTGTGCTGGGACCTTTACCAGGCCGGCGTCGATGCGCTGATCATCCAGGACATGGGCCTGCTGGAGATGGACTTGCCGCCGATTCAGCTGCATGCCTCGACCCAGACCGACATCCGCAACCCGGCCAAGGCCAGGTTCCTTGAAGACGCCGGCTTCTCGCAGCTGGTGCTGGCGCGCGAGATGAGCATCGACGAAATCAAAAAGGTCGCCGCCGCGACCACGCTGTCGCTGGAGTATTTCGTCCATGGCGCGCTCTGCGTCGCCTATTCCGGCCAGTGCTACATCAGCCACGCCCACACCGGGCGCAGCGCCAATCGTGGCGAATGTTCGCAGGCCTGCCGCCTGCCCTACACGCTGGTCGACGACAAGGGCAAGGTGATCACCGAAAACCAGCACCTCTTGTCGATGAAGGACAACAACCAGTCCGAGAACCTGCTGGCGCTGATCGAGGCCGGGGTTAATTCCTTCAAGATCGAGGGCCGGCTGAAGGACCTTTCCTACGTCAAGAACATCACCGCGCATTACCGCCGCCTGCTCGACGAGATCATTGCCGCCCACCCGCAGTACGTGCGCGCCTCCAGCGGCCGCTCGACCTTCACGTTCACGCCGCAACCGGACAAGACCTTCAACCGTGGCTATACCGACTACTTTGCCGGCGGCCGCCAGGACGACATCGGCGCCTTCGATTCGCCAGCCTTCGTCGGCGAACTGATCGGCGAGGTGAGCGAGGTCGGCGACGGCTGGATCACGGTGAATAGCGAGCAGGCATTCCACAACGGCGACGGCGTCTGCTTCCACGACGCGCACGGCGACGTACAGGGAATGCGGATCAACAAGGTCGAGGGCGGCAAGCTCTACCCGGCCGAGATGCCCGCCGACCTGGCCGTCGGCGTCAGCCTGTTCCGCAACCGCGACCAGGAATTCGAGCGGGCGCTGGAAAAGGATTCGGCCGAACGCCGCATCGCCTTGCACGCCCGCTTTGCCGAACACGGGCAAGGCTTCGCGCTGACGCTCACCGACGAGGATCAGGTCAGTGTCACGGTCGACCTGGCCAAAAGCGAAAAAATCGGCAGCGAACTGGCGCAGAACCCGGACGCCGCGCTGGCCAAGCTCAAGGAAAACCTGGGCAAGTTCGGCAACACGCCCTTTGTCTGCCAGGAGGTCGAACTGGCGCTGGCGCAACCATGGTTCCTGCCGGTCGGCGCGGTCAATGCGCTGCGTCGCGAAGCGACGGAAAAACTGCTCGCCGCCCGCGTCGCCAGCCATCCGCGCCCGCAACGCGACCAGCCGGCGGCCGACCCGGTGCCCTACCCGCAGGACGAACTGACCTACCTCGGCAACGTCTTCAACGCCAAGGCCCGCACCTTCTACGAGAAGCACGGCGTCAAGCTGATCGAGGAGGCCTACGAGGCCGGCAATGAAAAGGGCATGGTCTCGCTGATGATCACCCGCCACTGCCTGCGCTACAGCTTCAACCTCTGCCCCAAGGAGGTGAAGTTCATCAAGCCGGATCCGATGACGCTGATCAACGGCAACGAAAAGCTGGTGCTCAAGTTCGACTGCCAGGCTTGCGAAATGCACGTGATCGGCAAGATGAAGAAAGGCGTGACGCTGAACCTCGGCACGGTCCGCCCGAACAGCTGCGGCTGAGCCCATGCAGCCCCTCGCCTGCCCGGCCTGCCGCCAGACCATGGCCAAGCTGCGCAGCCCGCGCACGCAGGGCGGCGAGGTTGTGCTCGACCTCTGTTACAGCTGCCAGGGACTGTGGTTCGATCAACACGAGAGCCAGCAGATCGCACCGGGTGGCGTCATCGATCTGTTCCGCGAAATCCATGCGCGGCGGGATACGCCGCGCCTGCCGCTGCCGGCAGCGCTGCACTGCCCGCGCTGCGGCGACGGACTGCGGCACGGGATGGACCTGGTCAAGCCCGGCGGCCGCTTCAACTACCATCGCTGCCCGCAGCAGCACGGCCGTTTCGTCGCCTTTTCACAGTTCCTGATCGAAAAAGGCTTCATCCGCCAGCTCAACCCGGCCGAAATCGCCCGCCTCGCGGTTGAAGTCAGACAAATCCGCTGCAACGGCTGCGGTGCCCCGGTCGACCTGCAACGCGACCCGGCCTGCCCGCATTGCCGCGCCCCGATTGCACTGCTCGACCCGCAGGCGGTCGACAACGCCCTCGCCCGCTACCGTCAGGCCGACAGCGAATGGCAGCAGCGGCGCCACGCACCCTGCCCGGAAGCCCTCGGCGATCTGATCATCGCTCAGGAGCGCGAGCGCAGCCGCCAGCGCCGGGATGCCGGCGGCCACTGGCAGACGCAGGTGGAAGTGGTCGACCTGCTGGTCGATGGCGCCGGTTTCCTGCTCCGCCTGCTCGACTAGGCGCTCCCGGACTGGCGACTGACCCGCAAGCCCCAGCTCACCCCCAGCAACAACAGCGCGATCCCGCCCCAGGTCAGCAGGGGCGGCCAGCTGGCCCGCCAGAGAAAGGCGTAGAGCAAGGCGGCCAGGGTTTCAAAGACGATCAGCTGACCGACCAGCGCCGCCGGCAAGCGGCGGCTGGCGGCATTCCAGCACAAGGTGCCGAGCCATGAGGCGAGCAGCCCGATGGCCAGCATCAAGGCCAGGAAAGCCAGCGGACGCGGCCCCCAGGGCAGCACGAAATCACTGCCCAGAACCCCGGGAAAAGCGAGGATCAGCCCATAGGCGAGCAGCGCCAGCGGCAATGTCGCCAGGCCTTGCGCCGTGGCCCAGGCACGCGCCCGATGCTGCGGATGGGCGAGCAGCCAGTCGGCGTTGCGCAGCGGATACCAGGTCCAGCAGAGCAGCGCAGCCAGCGCCAGCAGCATCCCGCCCCCCAGTTGCGTTACGCTCCCCCGGGCGCTGCGCAGTGCCTGCCATTCCACCTGTTGGACACAGGCAATCCCGGCGGCCAGCAGCAACAGCGGCGGGGCCAGCCGCGACCAGGGCAAGCGCCGCTGCCCGGCGGGCTGGCGCAAATTACCGCAAATCGCGATGAGCAACGGCAGGCTGCCGATGATCATGGTCGGCAGCGGTGCGCCGGCGAGCTGAATCGCGCTGGCCAGGCAAAAGTAATAGAGCAGATTGCCGATGGCGGCCAGTTTCAGCGCCATCCACCAGTCCTCGCGGCCCAGGCTGACCAGCTCGCGGCGGTCAAACCAGGCCAGCGGCAAGGCAATCACGCCAAACGCGAGATAACGCCCGACGGTATGCAACGCTGCCGGATAATCCGGAAACCAGACCGGCCCGACAAAGACCAAGCCCCACATCAACCCGGCCGCCAAGGCCAGCAACACACCCAGATACATCACACGCCTCGCCATGCCTGCCCGGCGTTCAAAGCCGCCGAAAATGCGCCAGTGTGCCGCGCGCCCGCGCCCCTGTCTTGTACCGGATTGCGCTTGCCGATTGCTCCGGGCCGCCCCCCGGGGCCGGCCGCTAGCTCAGGCCCGGCCAGTCTGCCGGGAGATCTGCCGGCGGTAAGCGGCCGGCGTGGTGCCGTAGCGTTGGTAGAAAGCGCGGGTCAGATGCGCCTGATCGCTGAGCCCGACCTCGGCCGCCACCATCGCCGGCGGGCGCCCTGCCGCCAGCAGTTGCTTGGCCAGATGCAGCCGTTGCGCCATCAGCATCTGTTGTGGCGTGACGTGGTAACAGGCGCGAAACTGCCGCAAGAAATGAAACGGACTCAAGTCGACGAGCGCAGCCAGATCCTCGAGCCGCAAGGTCGAGGCCAGATGCGTCCGCATGTAGTCGAGCACCCGGGTCATCCGCAACGGCGGTTCGGGCGGTGGCGGCGCGCTGTCGGCGGGCCGCAGGGCGCTGACCAGCAGGGCCAGCAGGCTGTCGGCTGCGAGCTGGTCGGAACACTGCCAGAGCGCCTGCAACAGCTGGCCAACCCGCGTTGACCGGACTACCGATGCCGGAGCCAGCGGCTGCCGATACCACCACGCGGGTTCGCCGCTGATCTCGCCCACCACCGCCGGGGTCAGGTAGATCATCCGGTAGCGCCAGCCACCGTCGCCAGCAGCCGCACCGGTATGCAGGACATCCGGGTTCATCGTCACCAGCGCACCGGGACCGGCGAGATAGTCGCTGCCGCAATAGCGGAAACGCTCGGCCCCGGCCTCGATCACGCCCAAGCCGTAACCCTCGTGGCTGTGCGGCGCGAATGCATGGTGCACGATCTGCGCCCGGTACAGTTCGACCCCGGGCCGGGGCACGGAACAGAACTCGGCCCGGTCGGCGGCCTCGGCAAAATGTTCGGGGACACCGCTCAGCGGCATGCTCCGGGATTCCACGGTCGACCCGCCAAAATCGTCAAAAACCGCTCAGGCCGGCCTGACCAGCAGATCGACTCGTTGCGGGTTGAGGAAGGTCGCGCCCTCGGGCCCGAGGTGGCGCTCGAATCTGGCACGGACCTGGGCGTACAGTTCGGGCGACAAGCGGTGATCGCTATGGGTGACCTGGATCATCCGCTGGTCGAACTGCGCGAAGTCGGCGAAATGGCTGCGGGTGTTGAAAAAAAGTTGTTCGCGCAGTTGCAGCAGACCTTGCGCCACAGCCCGCTCAAGCGCGGCAAAAGCCGCCTCGCGGACGATCTTTTCATCGTGGAAAAGCTTGAACACCTCGTTCAGCTCACCGGCATAGACCGGCTCGGAAATCCAGGCCAGCCCGCCCGGCCTGAGGACGCGGGCGATTTCAGCCAGCGCCCGATCCATCAGCGGCAGCGGCACGTGGTGCAGCGACTTGAACATCAGCACCAGATCAACGCTGGCGTCGGGCAAGGGGATCGCCTCGGCACCGCCGGATTCGAAACGGACCTGCGGCAAGTCGCTGATGGCAAGATTTTTGGCGTGCTGCCGGAGATCGACTTCAAGCGCCACAATCTCGCGTACTCGCCCGCTCTCGGCAAGCAGGCGGGTCTTTTCTGCCTTGCCGCAACCCAGTTCAAGCACCTGGGCAGCGTCCAGCGGCAGGGTTTCGAGCAGCAGCTTGACTTCATTGACCAGACGGGTCGCGGCAGGATCGGCAATACGCATACGGGGCTCCGGAACAGGCTGCCCGACAGGCAGCAAGGCTCCATATTAACAAACGACGATAAAGCCCGGCAGGGCCTCCGTCATCACCCGGGACAATGCGCCAGCAAGGCTTCGGCAGCGCGCAGCCGCTGCTCCGGAGTCGCGCCCGGATCGTTCATCACCGCCAGCAGGAAACTGCGCGGCCCCGGGTAGGCGCTACCCACCCGCTGCCAGCCCCCCGTCGGCAGCGGTGCAACTGCGCCGGGCGCCGAGTCGGTGGCAGCCGTCATTGCGGTTGCGGAGCCGACCAGGGCCGCCAGTTCGTCGCAGGCCCGGACGAAATCGGCCCGGCTCCAGCTTTTGACCCCCACCAGCAGGTCGGCCTGGCGGTCGCGGCCGGGCGGCAGATCGAGCCCGGCCTCATCGCGGAACATCGCTCCCAGGCCAGGGTCGATGAAAGCGCTCCAGCGCTCGCCGGCCGCATCGACGGCGGGTATCGCCGGCAATTCTTCGGCGCCCGAGGGCAACGCCAGGGCCACCCGGCCTGCCGGCAAGGCCGGCAGGTAGCGTTGCAGCAGACCTTGCAGGAAGGCCTGGCCAGCCGCCGGGGCAACCGGCTCGGCCAGCGAGAACCACAACCGGTAGCCGCCCTGGGCCTCGACCGACAGCGCCGGCAGCGGCAATTCAAGTTCATCGGCAAGCCCGGCGAGCAAACCGGCCAGCGCCTCCCAGTCGGCGCTGCGCAACAGGCGCAAGGCGAGCAGCCGGCAGTCGCCGGCCGGCGTACACAACTGCTTGCCCGCCGTTGGCAAAAACAGGCGGCGCAACTCGCCGTCGAGGCGGTCTTCAGCTTTCATCGCATTCCTCCGGCAAACGCTTGCGGCCGCCTCAGGCAGCCGCCTGCAAGACCTGTGGCCGCAACTCGCAGCCTTCGAGATAAACCGTCCCCTCCTGCACGGTGCAGGCCAGCTTCATCGAGCGTTCGGCCAGCGCCGCCAGCGCCTCCCCCTCGTCGTTGCTGATCCGCAACACGGTCAACTTGCCAAAACGAGCCAGTTTGTCGCGGTTCTGCTGCCACCAGACATCGACCGCCTTGTCGCCATAAGCGATCACCACCACCCGCTCGGATCTGGCCGCCGCCTTGCGCACCCGGTCTTCGTCAGGCTGGCCGACCTCGATCCAGCATTTGATGATGCCCGCCGGGTCGACCTCCCACAGGGCCGGCTCGTCGTCGGTCGACAAGCCCTTGCCAAAGCGCAGGTCTTCGCCGGCATGAAGGGCAAAAGCCAGCAGCCGCACCATCATCCGCAAGTCGGTTTCGGACGGATGGCGGGCCAGGGTCAGCGCGTAATCGGCAAAATGGCCACGATCAAGGTCGGCAACCTGCAATTCGGCTTTGAAGACAGTGGATTTGAGCGCCATGCGCGCGACTCCGCAAAAAAACCGCGATTATCCCACTACAATCGAAAGATTCCCGTCGTCGAGGAGAAATCCCATGCGTCGCCCCCTAGCCTGTCTCGCCGTCAGCACCCTGCTCGCCCTGCCCCCCCTCCCCGCCAGTGCGACCGAACTACCGAAACGCAAATCGGGGCTATGGGAAATCACTACCCGGATGCAGGATGCGCCGGCCGGGATGCCGGGCGCGACGCCGCTGCAGCTGTGCGTCGATCAGGGCAGCGACAACCTGCTGCAGGAGAGAAGCCGGCGGCAAAGCAGCTGCCCCCGGCTGGACGTCAGCCGCAGCGGCGGCAAGCTGTTGATTCACGCCGTCTGCCAGCACGAGGGCACGACCGTGACCAGCGACTCGGTGATCAGCGGCGATCTCGACAAGCAGTATCGCAACGAGATGCACCTGCGTTACGACCCGCCGCAACGCGGGATGCGCGAGATGCGGATGACCCAGGAAGCGCGCTGGCTGGGCCCCTGCCAGAACGGCCAGAAGCCGGGAGAACTGCTGCTGCCCGGACTGGGGGCGGGCGGCAATCTGCAGGAACTGATGAACGATCCGCGCGTCAAGGAAATGATGAAGCGGCAGCAGGGAAGCCGCTGATACCGGGGTTACAATCAGAGTTTGCTGATACAGAGGTTTTACCCATGCTTTCCCGTCGCCTCCGCCAGATTCTCTGGCTGCTGCCCGTCTTGTTTACCGGCGCGGCCCGAGCCGAACTGATCGACATCGACAGTGCCGAACTGGCCCGCCTGCAGAAATCAGGTGTGCCGGTGGTCGATATCCGCACCGCACCGGAATGGGAGGAAACCGGCATTGTTCCGGGCAGCCGCTTGCTGACCTTTTTTGACGAACGCGGGCGCTACGACGCCGGGCGCTGGCTGGAACAGCTGAAAGCCACCGCCCGCCCGGAGCAGGCGGTGATCCTGATCTGCCGCACCGGCAACCGGACCCGGATGGTCGGCCAGATGCTGTCGCAACAGGCCGGCTACGCCAAGGTGTACAACGTCAAAACCGGGATCAAGGGCTGGCAGCGCGATGGCGGCGCCGTGACTGCGGCGCAGCCGACACTGGCCGCCTGCCGGGCCAACCAGACGTGCTGAGCCAGGCAGTCGACCGCAAGCGTTGTGCCAGTTGCGACCGCTGGCGGGGCGAACGCCGCGCCGGCAGCGACGGCCGCCAGGTCGAAATCGAATCCGAACTGAGCAGCGGACTGTGCTGCGGCGGCCCCTGGGACAACAGCGAGCGCCGCGCCCGCTCGGCTTGCGGTCACTGGCTGCGCTGGCAGCAATTGCCCGCCAGCGAATAAAGCCGCTTCAAGCGCTGGCGCCTTTTTCACGGTTTTCACGGTCGACCGTGAAATCACGCAAAAACCCGCGCTCCGCCGACGATTGCGGATTTCCCGCATAGCCACCGGCAAACTGATCAGCTAAGCTCGGGCGGTCATTTTTTTGCCCGGGAACAGCCATGCCGGTCCACGAACTAAAACATCCCCTCGTCAAACACAAGATCGGACTGATGCGCGAAGGCGACATCAGCACCAAGAAATTCCGCGAACTGACCGCCGAAGTCGCCCGCCTGCTGACGTACGAAGCCTGTGCCGACTTTGAAATGGAAAAAGTCACCATCGCCGGCTGGGCCGGTCCAGTCGAGATCGACCAGATCAAGGGCAAGAAGGTCACCGTCGTGCCCATCCTGCGCGCCGGCCTCGGCATGCTCGACGGCGTGCTCGACCTGATCCCGAATGCCAAGGTCAGCGTCGTCGGCATTGCCCGCAACCACGACACGCTGATGCCCGAACCCTATTTCGAGCGCTTCGTCGGCCAGCTCGAAGAGCGCCTGGCGATGATCATCGATCCGATGTTGGCGACCGGCGGCTCGCTGATCGCCACCATCGACATGTTGAAGCGCAACGGCTGCCAGCACATCAAGGCGCTGGTCCTGGTCGCCGCGCCGGAAGGGATCAAGGCGCTCGAAGCGGCGCACCCCGACGTGCAGCTGTACACCGCCGCCGTCGACAGCCACCTCAACGAAGTCGGCTACATCATCCCCGGCCTCGGCGACGCCGGCGACAAGATTTTCGGCACCAAGGAGGCGTAATGAGCAGCTACGCCCACGAGCCGACCTGGCGCACCGCGCTGTCCGGCGCCCAGATTCTCTTCGTCGCCTTTGGCGCCACCGTGCTGGTACCGCTGCTGACCGGCCTCAACCCCAGCCTGGCACTGCTCGGCGCCGGCGTCGGCACCTTGCTCTTCCAGCTGTGCACCAAGCGCCAGGTGCCGATCTACCTCGGCTCCAGCTTCGCCTTCATCGCCCCGGTGATCTATTCGGTGCAGACCTGGGGCATGCCGGCAACGCTCGGCGCGCTGGCCTCGGCCAGCTTCTTTTACTACGTCGCTGCCGGCCTGGTGAAATGGCGCGGTGTCGGCTTCATCCACCGCCTGCTGCCACCGGTAGTGATCGGGCCGGTGGTGATGGTGATCGGCCTCGGCCTCGCCCAGGTCGCGGTCAGCATGGCTACCGGCAAGGCCGGCGACGCCCAGGTCGTACCCTACGAAACCGCGATTGCGATTGCCGCGATTTCCCTGCTCGCGACCATGCTGACCGCCATCCGCGCCCGGGGCCTGCTCAAGCTGGTGCCGATCCTGGTCGGTGTCGCAGTCGGCTACGTCGTTTCGCTGTTTGCCGGCATCGTCGATTTCAGCAAGGTCAATGACGCTGCCTGGATCGCCATGCCCGAATTCGGCAAGCCGGAATTCAATCTCGCCGCGATTCTGTTCATGATCCCGGTGGCGATTGCGCCGATTGTCGAACACGTCGGCGGCATCCTCGCCATCGGCTCGGTCTCCGGCAAGGACTACACCGACAGCCCTGGCCTGCACCGCACGTTGTTCGGCGACGGCCTGGCGGTGAATGTGGTCGGCCTCTTCGGTGGCCCACCAGTCACCACCTACGGCGAAGTCACCGGTGCGGTGATGCTGACCAAGAACTACAACCCGGCGATCATGACCTGGGCCGCCGGCTTCGCGATCCTGATGGCCTTCGTCGGCAAGTTCGGGGCGCTGCTGCAAACCATCCCGTTGCCGGTGATGGGCGGGATCATGGTCCTGCTCTTCGGCTCGATTGCCGGCATCGGCCTGAAGACGCTGATGGACGCCAAGGTCGATCTGGCCAGCCCGCGCAATCTGTGCATCGTCTCGGTGACGCTGGTCACCGGCATCGGTGGTCTCGGCGTGCATATCGGCAGCTTCTCGCTGCAGGGCATCAGCCTGTGCGGTGTGCTCGCGGTCCTGCTCAATTTCGTGCTGCCCAAGAGCGAAACGACCTGACCTGATTGCCCGACCAGGCAATCGGCAAAAAAAATCGCCCCGAACGGGGCGATTTTTCTTTTCCGGCAAGCGGCTCAGTGCCGCCTGGGCGCGGCCAACGCCGGGCGTCCGCCCTGCCCCGGCAAACGGAAACCGTCGACCGCATCCATCAAGGCCCGCGCCTGCTCTTCCAGGCTCTCGGCGGCAGCAGCAGCCTGCTCGACGAGGGCGGCGTTCTGCTGCGTCACCTCGTCCATCTGGCCCACCGCCTGCGCCACCTGCTCCAGGCCGCGACTCTGTTCGCTACTGGCACTGCTGATCCCGGAGACCAGGCGGGACACCTGTTCGAAACTCGAAACGATTTCGTCCATGGTCGAGCCGGCCTGGGTCACCAGGTGGTTCCCCTGCTCGATTTCGGTCACCGAGTCGACGATCAGCGCCTTGATTTCCTTGGCCGCAGTCGCACTGCGCTGCGCCAGGTTGCGCACTTCGGTCGCGACGACGGCGAAGCCGCGCCCCTGTTCGCCGGCCCGCGCTGCTTCGACAGCGGCGTTGAGAGCCAGGATATTGGTCTGGAAGGCGATGCTGTCGATCACCCCGATGATGTCTGAAATCTTGTGCGAGCTGGCCTCGATCGAACTCATCCGGTCCACCACCTGGCGCACCAGTTCGCCGCCACGGGTGGCAATCTGGTTGGAGCGCTCGGCCAGTTGCGCCGCCTTCTGCGCATTGTCGGCATTCTGTTTGACCGTGGCACTCAACTCTTCCATCGAGCTGGCGGTTTCCTCCAGGCTGCTGGCCTGCTCCTCGGTACGCCCCGAGAGATCCTGGTTGCCGGCGGCAATCTCGTGTGCGGCGGTATTGATCGCGTCGCTGGCCTCCTTGATCCGGCCAACCACCTCACGCAGGTTTTCAACCGTCAGGTTGGTGTCGTGACGCAATTGTCCGAAAACCCCTGCGTAATCGCGGTCGATGGTCGTGCTCAGGTCGCCGTGGGCCAGCTTGTCGAGGACACCCAGCGTCGCTTCGAGCGCGTCGCTGGTAGTTTCCAGCAACTGATTGGTACTCGTGCCCAGGGTCGCAAAGAAGCCCTGCTTGCTGGCGGTGTCGATCCGGACCTGCAGGTCGCCCTGAGCCGCTGCCCCGACGATCCCCTCGATTTCGCGCTCGACCATCACTTCGCCAGTGCGGTCGATCCATTCGGCAATCGTTCCCAGGCGCTCGCCCCGGTCGTTGATCACCGGGTTGGCCGTCACCGTCAGATGGCTGTCACCGACCACCAGCTGGGCCACATGAGAGGACTGCAGGTTGGCCAGCAAACCCGCCTGATGCGCCGGAACCTTGTGAAAACCGTCGATATTTGCCCCCAGCAGACGATCAGCACTGAAGTTGGGCAACTGCTTGCGGATGCCGGCCTCAGCCCCCTTGAGGATGCGCTGCACCGACTTGTTGACATAAATGATCTCGCGTTCGCTGTTGGCGATCATCACCCCGGTACTGACGTTATCAAGCGCAATCCGGATCCGCTGGTTGGTTTCGGCCATGACCCGCTCGGACTCGATCCGTGCCTTGAGCTGCCGCTGCATTTTCTCCATGTCGGCAAACAGACTGGAATCGTCGCCCGGCCGAACCGGAATCGAATTATCCAGCTTGCCTTCGGCGATCGCCTGGGCGATCTGCACCGCCTCCTCCGGCTCGCCGCCAATCTGCCCGAGAATGTTGGCGATCAGTCGCTGGGCGACAAAGAAGGTGAGGATGAAGGCGGCCAGACTGAGGACACCGTTGATCAGCAGCCAGCGCTGGGCTTCGTCACGCCCTTGGCCGGCGGCCTCGGTCAGGTCGCCAGCCAGACGGTCCTCGACCTGCTTGAGCAATTCAATACGCTGGGTCGACTTGGCAAACCACTGCACCGCATCCATTTCCAGCGACGGAGCCTGCATCTTGTCGAGCGCCGCCTGCTTGATCGCCGACACTTCGGCAACCACCGGTGACTTCAGTTTCTGTTGCAGCATCTCGCGCTGTGTCGGCAGCGCGTAGGTCAGGAAAACCTTTTGCCAGGTATCCTGCGCCGACGAAATGGCCAGCAGGCGGCTCAGGGTTTCCGGCGTAAATCGGTCGGCACCGATGATGTTCGACAGGGTGGCCCGTTCAATCCCGGCAAATTCCTTGCTCTGCAGAAAGGCGCCGTAAGCGGTGGCCAGCCGGGTGATCCCGGCATCACTGGAAAGCACCGCCGACTGGCCGACTACCGCCAGCAGGTTGGTAATGCTGCCGGTGTAATAGGCAACCGCCTCGCCAGCCTGGATCTTCAACCCGCTGACATCCTGGCGCTTGCCCGCGAGTTGCTGGCTGCGCTGCGTGAAATCACTGAGTTTGCTGCGAAAGTCCTCGCCATAGGCAGCAGCATCGAATCCGGCCAGCAGCCCATTCAGTTCGGTCAGCCGCTTGTCGACCTCCTGCCGCTGCGCCGTCAGTTCCGGTCCGAATTTGGCGCCCTTGCTGCCAATGAAGCCGGAACTCATGCCCCGCTCCTTCTGCATTTCGTGAACCACTGCACCGATCCCGACCGAAACCCGCGACAGTTCAACCAGGGCCGACATTTCGCGGGTCTGCTTGAGGCGCCCGGCGGCTGCAGTCAGCGCAAAGGCGAGCATGCAAATCAGTGGGATCAGCACCAGCAGCAACAATTTATGACGCAATTTCACGAAAACCCCCTTCTCAGAAACACCCTGACCCTATCCCTCAAGCGATTCCTGCCGCAGTAGCCATGGCAAGCACAAGCTTAAGGCCGCCAGCCTACTGCAATCGTTGACTTTTATCATCCCGAAAATGTCAGAAATGGGAAAAAACCGCTTTTTTACGGTCGACCGTAAAAAAGCCCCGGTTTTCTTTCCACCCCCCCAGGGAAAACCCTGATTCGACTCACAAAGCGGCGGCAAGACGGCAAAATATCGCATGCTCAAACCATCGCACCAACCCCACACCCTGTTCGAGGATGCCCAGGCCCTGCTGGTGGCCCCGCTGTTCGTCGCCCTTGGCGTTGCGCTCTTTCAGCAGGCCGGCCTGCTCTCCGGCGGCGCCGTCGGCCTCGCCTTCCTGTTGCACTACCTGCTTGACTGGCCGCTGCCCTGGCTGTTGTTCTCGGTCAACCTGCCGTTTTACCTGTTTGCCCTGCGCGCCATGGGCTGGACCTTCACGATCAAGACTTTCTGCACGGTCGCGCTGCTCTCGCTGTACGCCGCGTGGCTGCCGCACTGGATCGAGTTCGCCCGGGTCGACCGCTGGTTTGCCGCAATCATGGGCGGCTTCATGGTCGGCGTCGGACTGCTGATGATCGTCCGCCACAAGGCCAGCCTCGGTGGCATCGGGGTGCTCGCGCTGTACTGGCAGAACACACGCGGCTGGCCGGCGGGCAAGGTGCAGATGGTCGCTGATCTGCTGATCCTGATCGGTGGCTTGCTGATGCGCGACCCCTGGAGCGTACTACTGTCGGTCATCGGAGCGCTGGCGCTCAATCTGGTACTGGCGGTTAACCACAAATCCGGCCGCTACATGGGCACTTGAGCCGCCCCCGGGCCGCCGCGCACTGAGCGGCGACGCAGCCAGTCGGCAAACTCGGCCGCTGGCAACGGCCGGGCAATCGCGTAGCCCTGAGCCTCGTCGCAGCCTTCAGCCGCCAGCCAGGCCTGCTGGTCGGCGTTTTCGATGCCCTCGGCGATCACCTTGAAGCCAAGACTGTGGGCCATCGCAATGATCGCCCGGTTGATCGCCGCATCATGGCTGCTGCCGGGCAGGTCACAGACAAAGGCCCGGTCGATCTTGAGGCTGTCGATCGGCAAATCCTTGAGATAGGCCAGCGAGGAATAGCCGGTACCAAAATCGTCAACCGCCGTGGTCACACCCAGGGCCTGGATCGCCAGCAACGACTCGCGGGCAGTGGCGGCATTGCTCATGATGAAGCTTTCGGTGATTTCAATTTCCAGCACCTCGGGCGGCACGCCTGCGGCAGCCAGCGTCCGCTGCAAGAGTCCGGGAAAGTCGCTGCGTTCGAGTTGCGGCGTTGCCACATTGATCGCCAGGCGCCCGAATGCCAGCCCGGCGTCGCGCCAGGCACGGGCTTGCTCCGCAACCTCGGCAACCACCAGTTCGCCGATCGGCAGGATCAATCCGGTCCGTTCAGCCAGCGGGATGAACTCTGCCGGCGACACCAGTCCGCGCTCCGGGTCGCGCCAGCGCAACAAGGCTTCGGCCCCGGTCACCCGACCATCGTGCAGGCTGATCTGCGGCTGGTACCAGACCTCGAATTCCTTACCCTCGATGGCCCGTTTCAGTGCGGCTTCCAGGCGCAGGCGCTCTTGCGCCCTGTGCGTCATGCCGCTCTGGTAGAAGCAATACGTATTGCGCCCGGCCTCCTTGGCGCCATACATCGCCGCATCGGCATTACGCACCAGTTCGGTGGCACTGCCGCCATCGGCCGGATAGACCGCGATCCCGATGCTGGCGCTGACCATGGCGCCGGTCCCGTCAAGATCGAACGGCTGCTCGATATTGAGCAAAATCTTGCGCACCACTTCGATCGCATCGCTGGCATCGCGCATATTGACCAGAATCACCGCGAACTCGTCGCCGCCCAGGCGGGCGACGGTGTCTTCGACCCGCACGCAGTGACTGAGCCGGGCGGCAACCTGAGTCAGCAGCTGGTCGCCAACCGGGTGCCCGAGGCTGTCGTTGATGTGCTTGAACCCATCCAGATCAAGCAGCAGCACGGCAATCCCGTGCTGGTAACGGGCTGCGCGGTCAATCGCATGAGCCAGACGATCCTGGAACAGGACCCGGTTGGGAAGATCGGTCAGCGGGTCAAAATGGGCCAGATGCTCAAGGCGTTCCTGCGAAAGCTTGAGCGAGGAAATGTCGGAAAATACCCCGACATAGTGCGTGACTTGCTGTTGGCGGTCACGGATGGCGCTGATCGACAGCCATTCGGGGTAAGCCTCTCCGCACTTGCGGCGATTCCAGATTTCGCCCTGCCAGGTGCCGCTTTCGTTGATTGCCGCCCACATCGCCCGGTAGAAATCGGGCGGCTGGCGCTCCGAGCGCAGCATGTTCGGCTTCTGCCCGAGCGCCTCGGCTTCGCTGTAGCCGGTAATTTCGCTGAAAGCCCGGTTGACCGCGACAATCACCCCCGCAACATCGGTAATGATCACTCCCTCCGAAGTCGAGGCGAGAATTGCCGCCGCCAGCTTCAATTGCTCCTCGTCGCGCTTGCGCTCGGTGATGTCGGTCGAAATCCCGACCACGCCGCGAATTTCGCCATCGGAAAAAACCGGGCACTTGATGGTCAGGTAATGATGCAGGCCATCGGCTTCGAGGTTGATTTCCTCGAAGCTGGCCCGCTTGCGCGAGGCAATCACGGCCAGATCGTTGCCTTCATGTTGCGCCGCCACTTCCGCCGGCATGAACTCATGCCGGCGCTTGCCCAGCATCTGCTGGCGCGGCTGCCCGAGCGCCTCCTCGAACTGCTGGTTGCACAGCAGCAGGCGCGCCTGCGGGTCGAACACGTAGATCACCGCCCCGGCACTCTCGACCAGCGCCTGCAACAGGTTGCGGCTGGCCTGCAATTCCTGTTCGGCACGCTTGCGCTCGGAGATATCGCGGCCCTCGGCATAGACAATCTGCTGTTCGCGCATATTGACGGCAAGCAACGTCACCTCGGCCGTAAACGGCTGGCCGTCGGCACGCAGATGCACCCACTCAAAACGGACGACACCACAGCGCCTGGCTTCGGCAATCAGCCGCTCAGCCTTGGGCAATGAAGGCTCGCCATCCGGCTGACAGGCAGGAGAAAGCTGCGCCGGATGAATGGTGGCAGTAGCCGAAGTAATGCCGAATACCTGCCGCGCGGCCTCATTCCAGGCGACAAACTCATTGCCCTCGATGATCCAGGCCGGATCGGGCGAAAGTTCGAAGAGCACCCGGAAACGCTCTTCCTCGTCGCGCAGGCTCGCCTCAGCCCGTTCCCGCTCGCGTATCTGCAATTCCAGAGCGACATTACGTTCGGCAAACAATTGCAGGTGACGCGAGCGCAAGCCAATGATCAGCGCCAGCAGCAGGCTGACCAGGATTCCCCCCTGGAAATAGGGTGAAGCGTAAAAACGGCGAGACTCCCAACCGGCAACCGGTAACGCCGCCACCTGCCAGCTACCTCCAGGAACCGAAACATCCATCAGGACCGGATCCAGGGAAAAAACCTCCGGATCGCCGTCAACCATCGCACCAGCTGCACCCAAACCATCGCGGCCGCGAATCGCGACCTGCAGAGACGTCGGCAAGGCCGCCCCCTCAGGCTGCAGCAAGCCGTCGATATAGGCAACGATGGAAACCGCCCCCCAATAGCGCTCGCCAGAGGCCTCGCGGACAAAAACCGGGGTGCGCTGAATCAAGGCCCGCCCCCCCTGGACCAGTTCAACCGGCCCTGCCAGCAAGGGTTCGCGCCGTTCGCGTGCGAGTTGCACGGTGCGCATCTGTTCCGGGCGCGACGCAAACGCAAACCCCAGTACCTTTTCATTGCCCAGCAGCGGATAGACATGGCGCACGATGTCGTCAGGCGCCACGGAGATGTTGCGTACATGCGGATTTTTGCCGATCGCCAGGCGTGCCATTTCGCTGAACAGCGGCCCGTCGATTCCGCCTCGCAGCGAAATCAAATGCACCAGCCCGTCAGTCGAGTTGAAGGTGCCCTTGAGGCTCCCCTCAATCCGGGCACGCACCAAGGCCAGCTCGATGATCACCTTGTTGCGCGCCTCGGAAGCGAGTCGCTCTGCATCCAGCAGCCCTACCGCGATACTGGCCATCACGCCGAGAACAAAGGCAAACAGGCTGGGCAACACGGGAAAAGCAGCGAGGCGAATCATCTATCGGGGAGACCGGAAGTCGGAAAAGATGGCCCCGCTGGAGTGGCGACGGGAGCGTATGACCAAAGTAATATACATTACCCACGAAAAGCAACCCCTTTTCCACAAGTCCCCTGCCCGCCCTCCCGACAATTTCCCGCCACTACCACATGCAGATTAGCCCGCTGATTTCAACGACCGGAAGAGAGTTTCCGTTCTCGATAACGCCGGGATTTTTCGGCGCTGCCTAACGGCAACAGCCGGGGTGCCGACACCCCACGGCCAGCGGCATAGATTGCCCGCATCGGCCCTCGCCGATTCCGCTCCCAGCGCAGGATGTAAATCCGCTGCTGGACCAACAATGCATCGAGGTAGCCACCATTTTTCAACGTGTTACCCGACAAGCCAGTGACCTCTGCCAATTGCTGGTACCCCATCGGACCGTGCTCGACCAAGGCCTGCTCGATGCTGCGCACACCTGGCGAATTACGTTCCTGCCGGCGCAGCCTTGGCCGCGCCAGATCATCCCCCGGCCCCCAGCGGTAGAGGGCGCTGTAGCCTCCCTGTGGATTACGCTGCCAGGCCCCGACATGGATCCGGCCCTGTTGCCGCAATTGCTTGAGATAGCCCCCAAAAACCAGAGTCTTCCTGCTCACGCAAGCAGCTTGGGCAATTGCGTCAATACTCATATCCGGCTGCAGTTTCAGGACAGCCAGAATTCTTTGCATGCTTGGACTCAGTTCACTCATCAAACCATTTATTCCTGCCACCAGCCGGCGCGCTCGGCCCTGTTGCACCATCCCGCAGTCCGCCTGATATCGGCGGAGGAGAAACTGCACCTCATCAGGTCGCGCACTTTACTCGGCAGTAGCCAACAGAATTGCCACAACCGCCCATTTTGGGCACATTCACTCCTTTGCCGGGAACTGATGCAATGAACCTCGATACACCACCTTGCGCAGTCGAAATCGCCACCTACCAGATCAGCCAGACGATGCTGCACGCGCTGCGCGAGATCTACCGCCTGTTCGACGGTGATATCGTGCTCGCCATGGTCCTCGGCGAACTCGGTCAACATGCAATTTCCGGGAACCACAAGGGCGGGGTGCCGGGCCAGCGGGCCAAGTTGCGGCACAGTAATGCGCATTCGATTTCAGCAGCCTCGGGCATTCCCCGCGAAACCGTGCGCCGCAAGCTCGACAAGCTATTGGCCAAGGGTTGGGTGATCGAATTGCCGGATGGCGGGCTATCGCTCAACCCGGCGCTCGACGCGCCCCTGCACCTGCAATTCGTCGACTACAACCGTGAATTGCTCGCCCACATGCGGCAGACGGTCAGCACCCTGGAGGGCATCGAGTTCTGAGCCGGGAGCGGAACATCAATACCCGGATAGAATAGAGATCCGAGATCGTGACCGAAAAACTCTAGCATGCTGACCGAAATCTCCACCCTCACCAGCTATCCCTACCGCACTATCGTTTACGTCGAAACCCGCTACCCCGATGGCTACATCGGCGGCGGCACCGGCACCGTAGTCGGCCGCAATGACGTGCTGACTGCGACCCACGTGGTGTACAACCCGGCGCATGGCGGCTACGCCAACAAGATTACGGTGTACCCGGGGGCCGACGTCAATTCGCAGACCTATCGGTTCGAGCAACAACCTTACGGCAGCTTCAGTGTCTCCAACTGGTACGCCTACCCGACCCAGGTCTATGCCGACAGCGACAATTCCCTACTCACCTCGGCCGAAGCCCAGTACGACGTGGCGCTGCTGACGACCGTCAAGGCCATCGGCGATGAAATCGGCTGGATGGGCCTGGCCAGCGGCTACAACACTCCCGGCACCGCTTCGGTACTGGGTTATCCAGCAGGCACTACAGGCATGATGCAAGGCCGGGTTGCCTACGAGAGGGACAGTTATCACAGCGTGTACGAAGCCCACGCCGGCAGCGGTACCGACCTGATGGGTCCGGGCAGTTCGGGCGGCCCGCTATATGTCAACTCCGGCGACGATTACTACGTGATCGGGGTCAAAACCAGCGGTGATGCAACAATCAACATCTGGGCCGACATTGGCCTGGTCTACAGCCAGTTGCTGAGCCAGATGACAGCCAATGACAGCCAGCTGCCGGGCACCACTGCGGACGGCAGCGTCAATCGCACCGGCACCTCGGGCAACGACAATTTCAATGCCACCGCCAGCAAGGAATACTTCGATGGCGGCAGCGGTTTCGATAAGGTCTATTACAGCGCCAAAGCAGCCAGCTACAGCGTACGCTACCAAAGTGGACTGTTCAGCGTCAGCGAAAACGCCAATAGCGGCAACGCCGACACCCTCTCCGGCATTGAGCGCCTGCATTTCAGCGATTTGCGCCTGGCTCTCGACATCGAAGGCAATGCCGGCCAGGCCTACCGCCTGTACCAGGCGGCCTTCAACCGCAAACCCGACCTCGGCGGCCTCAGTTACTGGGTAGATCAGGTCGATGCCGGCACCGCACTCAAGGCCGTTGCTTCCGCCTTCATCGGCAGCAATGAGTTCCGCAGCCTGTACGGCAGCAACCCCGGCGCCGGCCAGTTGATCACGCTGCTCTACAACAATGTGTTGCATCGGGCCCCGGACCAGGGCGGCTACGACTACTGGCTGGGCCAGTTCAATGCCGGCGGCGTCAATAGCGAATCGCTGCTGGTCAATTTTTCCGAGTCGAGCGAAAACAAGGCGGCACTGATCGGCGTCATCCAGAACGGGATCGAACTGATCTGAAGCCCCTATGGCAAAAAGCTGCCCAGACACGGTCGACCGTGAAAACGGCAAAAATACCAACCCTGGCTTCCGGTTAGAATGACAACTATCGTCGTTTCCGCCCGCCTCCTGCCATCATGAGCCCCGCCCTTTCCCCGCTTGAAGTCCTGCTGATCCAGGTCGGCAGCCGGACGTTTGGTTTACCGCTCGCCGCCGTTCGCTACGTCGCCCGGGTCGCTCCGGATTTCCGCTGCAGCGGTGAAGCACGCGAAGACTACTTTGTCTTCGAGGACGAACCACTCCCCTTTGTTTCGCTCTGGGACCGGCTCGGCTTGCCCTCGGCCTACGCCGAGTACGACAGCCTGCAGGCGATGCTGCCGCAGCGCCGTCAGGATCACCTCGACTGGATGGCCGCACTGGAGCATTCCCTGCGCACCGGCGCGGCCTTTGCCAAGGCCCGCAGCCCCTACGATTGCGCCTTTGGCAAATGGTTTTATGCCTACCGCCCGGACGACCGCCGACTGGGCCTGCTGCTGGCCCAGTTCGAACAACCGCATGCGCTGATCCACGGTCTTGCTGACCGCCTGCTGGCGCTCGCAGAAAATGGCCAGCAGACCGCCGCCCTGGCCGAATTTGAAGCCGCGCGGGCAAGCACGCTGGCGACGCTGCTGCAGCTGTTCGACTCGGCCAGCCAGCTGCTGACCGAATTGCAGCGGCGGATCGCAGTCATCCTGGGCAACGGCGCCACCGCCCGTGCCCTCGGCGCCGACGCCGTCCGCGACATCGTGCAAATTCCCGCCGGGCGCTGCAAAACAGGGCAAGCCGGCGGCCCGACCGCCGGGCTGATCCTGCTCGACGACGGCACACCGGTGCCGCTGATCGACTGGCCCGCGCTGTAGGCTACAGATCACCCTCCGCCCACGCCGGCAACAAAATCAGCCCGACGCCCCCTGTTCCCCCCAGAAATCGCCCAGGCGCTCGCCGAGGAAATCGACGAAAGCCCGGACCCGGGCGGGCAGATGATGACGCTGCGGATACACCGCATAAACATCGGCCGCCAGCCCCATCCACGGGCTGAGGATGCGGCGCAGTTCGCCACGCGCCAGCGCCCCGGCCACATCCCATTCCGAACGCAACACAATACCGTGTCCGGCGACGGCCCAATCAACGGCAACCTCACCATGATTGCTGCTCAAGTGACCGGCGACCTTGACCATGGTCTGCTGCAGACCATCGGTCAGATACCAGTGATTGAAGACCACGTTGTTTTCGCGAATCACGATACAGCGGTGCCCGGCCAGTTCCTGCGGTGACTGCGGCTCCCCCTGCGCAGCAAGGTAGGCCGGGGCAGCGCACAACAGGCGCCGATTGCCGAGCAGGCGGCGGGCCACCAGCCGCGAATCGGGCGGCGGCCCAAAGCGAATACCGAGGTCGAGCGCGTGCTCGGCCAGGTCGAGCGGACGATCAGTCAGCTGCAGCACCAGTTCAACCTCCGGGTAGCGCAAGGCAAATTCAGAAACCAGCGGCGCCAGGTGCCGCCGGCCAAAACCGAAGGTCGCATTGACCCGGAGCAAACCGGCGACTTCGTCGCGGCTGGCCAGCAGCGAACGCTCCAGGCCACTCAAATCACGCTGAATCTGCTCGCCCTGCTCCAGGTAGCGACACCCTTCCGGCGTCAGGCTCAGGCGCCGCGTCGTCCGGTTCAGCAGGCGCACCCCAAGACGCCGTTCAAGCGCCGCCAGCCGCCGGCTGACATTCGGGGCCGTCACCCCGAGCACCTGCGCTGCTGCCGCCAGGCTGGGCTGGCGGGCCAGTTCGATAAAGAACGCCAGATCAGAAAAATTGCTCATCCCTGCCTCCCGAAATCAGCCCATTATTGATGCGTTTTTCGCATCAATATAGTTTATCAAACAGGATTGAAACCTTTTACGCAATGGTTATCCTCAAGCTCTCGGACTGAAGAGGGCTACGATGGATTCCGTACTTGCAAGTTTTGGCGCCTGGCCACTGCTGTTGCTGGCTTTACCCCTGGGAGCGGCACTGGGTTTCCTTGGCGGCCTGTTCGGCATCGGCAGCGGCATCGTCGCGATCCCGCTGCTGGTCGCGGGCTTCGGCATGAGCCAACCGCTGGCCCAGGGCACGGCGCTGGTGCTGATGGTGCCCAATCTGCTGCTCGGCTGGCATCGCTATCACCAGCGCCACCCGCTGCCCTGGCGGAACATCCTGCCCATGGTCGTTTCCGCCAGTCTCACCACCTGGCTGCTCGCCGATTTCGCCAATGCCCTGGACCCGCGCCTGCTGCGCGGCATTTTCTGCGGTTTTCTCTGCCTGCTCGCGCTCAATCTGCTCCGCCGCCGACAGCGGCAGGAAGCAGGCGAAAAGCCGCTCGATCACCGCCTGGTTCCGCTGGTCGGGGTGCTGGGGGGTTGCAGCATGGGACTGCTCGGGATCGGCGGCGGTCTACTCGCCAGCCCGCTGCTCTCGGGCTGGCTGGGACAACGGCAAACCACCGCGCAAGGCCTGTCGCTGGCGCTGGTCGCGCCCAGTTCTCTGGTCGCACTGCTGACCTACGCCAACGCCGGCCGGGTTGACTGGTCGCTCGGCCTGCCGCTCGCAGCCGGCGGCATCCTCTCCGTCTCGGCCGGGGTTGCACTCGCCCACCGGCTGCCTGAACGCCGCCTGCGGGCCGCGTTTGCGACAATGCTGCTGATCGCCGCCAGCTGGCTGTGGATGGGCACGGCTTGAATGGTCAGTCACCTTCCGCCCAGCTACAGGTACAGCCTCTTCCCGCCAATCCCCGGGCACAGGCTAAACTAGCCCCTCATTCGCGCAGCTAAGACTGCACCCCGCTCAAACCTGCCTGAGGCCCTCATCCTTGAACATCGACCGCATCCATCTCGTTGCCACCGGCGGCACCATCGATAAACGCTACAACCCACTTACCGGCCAACTCGACATCGGCACGCCGGTCATGCCCGAGATTCTGGCGACCGCCGGGATTGCGCTCGACGTCACGGAAGCATTAAAGAAGGACAGCCTCGACATTACCGAAGCCGAGCGCGAGCAACTGGCCGCCCTGGTCGCCGCCTCGCCGGCACAACGGGTGCTGATCACCCACGGCACCGACACGATGGGCGCTTCGGCGGCCCTGATTGCGCCACGCACAGCGGAGAAAACCGTGGTTCTGACCGGTGCGATGGTGCCCTGGAGCGTTGCCGGTTCGGATGCTGCTTTCAACATCGGCGTTGCCTTTGCTGCAGTGCAAATGCTGCCGCCAGGCGTCTATATCGCGATGCACGGCCGTGTGCTTCCGTACACCGCCTATGTCAAGGACCGGACCCAGGGGCGCTTCATCGCCGGCTGAAGCGAGGGTTTTGACGGCAATTCACGGTCGACCGCGAAGCAAGCCGATTTTGCCATCGCGGTCCAGCAACTTACGCCGGGCCCGGCCTTCGTGCGACAATCGCGCCCCATGTCTCCCCTCGCCTTTGTCGACCTAGAAACCACCGGCGCCACTGCCGCCAGCGACCACATCACCGAAATCGGCATCGTCGAAGTCGATCCCGATGGGACAGTCCGCGAATGGCAGCAACTGGTCAATCCCGGGGTCCCGATCTCGCCCTTCATCCAGCAACTGACCGGCATCAGCAATGCGATGGTCGCTGCTGCACCACCGTTTGCCGCAATTGCCGACGAGGTGTTTGCGCGCCTGCAGGGCCGGCTGTTCATCGCCCACAATGCCCGCTTTGACTACGGCTTCCTGAAGCAGGAATTTGCCCGCAGCGGCCTCAGCTTTCGTGCCACGACGCTGTGCACGGTCAAGCTCTCGCGTGACCTCTACCCGGACTACAAACGCCACAGCCTGGATGCACTGATCGAGCGCCACCAGCTGCGCGCTGCCGCCCGCCATCGGGCCCTCGCCGACGCCCAGCTGGTGCACCAGTTCTGGCAAAAAATCCACGTCGACCGTAGCCTGGACGAGATCGCCAGTGCCCTTGACCTGCAGCACGCCAGCCCGGCGCTACCGCCCGAGCTCGACCCGGCGATTCTCGACCAATTGCCGGAAAAGGGCGGGGTCTACCTGTTTTATGGCGAGCACCAGGGCGCCAGCGACCAGCCGCTCTATATCGGCCGGGCCCGCGACCTGCGCTCGCGCATCCTCTCGCACTTTCCAGCCCGCCCGCCAGCCGGCGCCAAGTATCAGCGCAAGCAGAAGATGGCACAGTCGGTGCGCCGCATCACCTGGGAAGAAATCGCCAACCACGAAAGCGCGCAAGACCGGGAAAACCTGCTGATCCGCAGCCTGCAACCGGTCTACAACCGTCCGGCCAAAAGGAATTGAGGAGTTGAACGCGATGCAAAAAATCCTGCCCTGGCTGCTGGCTGCCTTGGCCCTGCCGGCCGCCGGCGAAGAAGTCGGCTGCGTGACTACGGCCTGGAAACTGATCGGGGCCAACCACCGGGTCTGCGTCTACGCCTTTGACGACCCCAAGGTCGCTGGCGTCACCTGCCACATCAGCCAGGCCAAAACCGGTGGCATCAAGGGCAGCATCGGCCTCGCCGAGGACCCTTCGCAGTTCTCACTGGCCTGCCGCCAGGTCGGGCCGATTGCCTTGCCGGCCAAGCTGCCCAAGGATGAAATTGTCTTCAGCGAGGATACTTCGCTGCTGTTCAAGGAAACCAGCATCCACCGCAGTTTCGACGCCAGACGGCAAGTCCTGGTTTATCTGGCGATCAGCCGCAAACTGATCGAAGGCGCCCCGGCCAACGCGATTTCGACAGTGCCGGTGCAAGCCTGGGGCAAAGCCGACTAAACACCCCCAGCGCCGCTGCCCGCTCCGCCCTGCGGCCTGCACCGGCAATAGCGGGATGACGCCCAGGCCAGCAAAATCCCGGCTGGCGGCTGGCGGAACAAAGAATCAGTGCCTGGCCCGCAGTTCGTCCAGCGCGGCCTGCAGTTCGCCCACCGTCTGCTCCAAGGCCGTCACCCGGGCCTGTAGCACCGCCAGTTCGCCAGCCTCGGCCAGATTTTTCACGGTCAACGGCGAGAAATCGGAAAAATCCTCGACGCCCAGCAGCTGGGCCCAGCGATTCTCGCGCGCCCCCGGTGCCCGGGGCAGCTCGCGGACCAGCGCCGGCTCGCGGGCAGCCAACTCTTCCAGAAAAGCCTCGACCGATGAAATATCGGCAAAACTATACAGGCGTTCGCAATTCAGTCGCAGTTCGCCGGCGGTCTGCGGACCGCGCAGCATGAGCACGGTCAGCAAGGCGGCTGCCGGCCCCGAGACTGCAACCGTTTTTTCGAATTGATGCGCGTAGCGGGCTACCCGGCTGCCGCTGACCTCGCTGACCAGCCGCAACTCCTTCAAACGGTCTAGTGCAGCCGCAACATCGCTCTCGCTCAGCTCCAGCACCGGCTGCCGGCTGGTTTTCTGGTTGCACCCGGCAAGCAGTGCATTGAGCGAAAGCGGATAGGTATCGGGCACGGTCCGCTGCTTTTCACACAGCGTCCCCAGCACCCGAATTTCGTTTTGCGTCAGTTCCACGGCAGGGCCTCCGTTGAGTGGCTGGCAGCCGGCAAATGGCCGCTGCAGACAGCAAAAAGGCCAATCCGAAGATTGGCCTTAAGGCAGGTTTCTTGGTCGGGGCGGCGGGATTCGAACTCGCGACCCCTTGCACCCCATGCAAGTGCGCTACCAGGCTGCGCTACGCCCCGACAAGAGACCGAGATTATAGCAGGCTTTTTAAAAAGTGCAAGACAAAATCAAACTCGCAGCATTTCGACAATCACCCCCAACTCGTCGCGAAGATTCGCCAGCGGGTTTTCGGTCGGCTCCGGCTCGATCTCGGCTTCACCAGCAAACGGCAAGGCAGCCTGCGGCGGCTCCAGGCTGAGCCCGCCCTCCTCCAGACGATTGCGCGCACCGCTGATGGTAAAGCCCTGGTTGTACAGGAGTTCCCGAATGCGGCGGACGAGCAGGACTTCGTGATGCTGGTAATAACGGCGGTTACCGCGCCGCTTGACCGGCTTCAGCTGGGTAAACTCCTGCTCCCAGTAGCGCAGTACGTGTGGCTTGACGCCACAGAGCTCGCTGACCTCGCCAATCGTGAAATAACGCTTGGCGGGGATCGGCGGCAGGTCTTCCTTGACAGGCGGCTTAGCTGGTCGCTGTTCCATTGTAGGCAAGTTCGACGTCAGACTTCAGTTTCTGGCTGGCGTGGAAGGTCACCACCCGGCGGGCAGTGATTGGGATCTCCTCGCCGGTTTTTGGATTACGACCGGGCCGCTGCGGCTTGTCGCGCAACTGGAAGTTTCCGAAGCCGGAGAGTTTGACACCGTCACCAACCTCCAGCGCATTGCGGATTTCGTCGAAAAAAGCTTCGACCATGTCCTTGGCCTCACGCTTGTTGAGGCCAACTCTCTCGAACAGCAGATCAGCAAGTTCGGCTTTGGTAAGCGTCATTGTCGTCTTATTTCCGTCAGGCACGCAGTTGAGCACCGAATGCCTGTTCGAGACAGGACACCAGTTGCTGCATCGCAGCATCAACTTCAGAATCTAGCAAAGTACGTTGAGTATCTTGCATAACTATACGGAACGCAAGACTTTTCTTGTTTTCCGAGACCCCTTTGCCGACGTACACATCGAACAACTGAACATCTTTGACCAAGGCCGGCGCGGCGGTTTTCAGGCCGTCCAGCAGGTCCTGGAGTTGCAAAGATTGATCGACCACCACCGCCAGATCACGAATCACCGGCGGGAACTTGGAGACCTCGGCATAAGCCGGCACTGCAGCTGCCTTGAGTGCGGCGAAGTCGAGCTCGAAAAGAACCGGCGCATTCGGCAAGTCGTACTTCTGGACCCACTCGGGGTGCAGTTCGCCGAGGCAGCCGATCTCGCAACCGTCGAGCAGCACACGCGCGGCGCGCCCCGGATGCAGTGCTGGATGCGCCAGCTTTTCAAAACGCAAGGCGGCCGGGGCAAGCAAGGCTTCCAGATCACCTTTGACGTCGTAAAAGTCGACCTTGCGCCCGCCGCTGCCCCAGCTTTCCGGCAATGCACCGCCAAAGCTCAGGCCGGCCAGTTTCCACGGCTGCCGATAACCCGCCACCGGCAAGGCCGATGGATCGCGGTGAAAAATACGGCCGACTTCGAACAGGCGAACGCGGGTCTGCTTGCGCTTGAGGTTGGTCACCAGGTTGGCGACCAGGCCGCCGAACAAGTTGGAACGCATCACCGCCATCTGGCTGGCAATCGGGTTGGCCAGGCGAATCAGGTCGGCCTCTGCAGTTTTAGCCGCGAAATCCGCCTCCCAGGCCTCCTCGACGAAGGCGAAGTTAACCACTTCCTGATAGCCGCGATCCGCCAGCATCTGCCGGATGCGATAAGCCGGACGCTGTGCTTCGGGCTGGCGCAGCATCGCCATCCGGGCCTGCGGCGCCGGTGCCGGAATATTGTCGTAACCGACCAGACGCGCGATTTCCTCGATCAGATCCTCTTCGATTTCCATGTCGAAGCGCCAGGACGGCGGCGTCACCAGGAAATCATCACCCTCACGGACAAAGCTCAGGGCCAGACCACTGAAGATACCGGCGATGCGCTCGGCCCCCAGGGCCACACCCAGCACCTTCTCGGCGCGCGCGGTACGCAAACGCACCGGCGGCCGTGCCGGCAGGTCGGCTTTGGCCTCGACGACCGGACCCGCAGCCCCGCCGCAAATTTCAAGAATCAGTTGCGTGGCACGCTCGATCGCGGCACGGGTTCCGCCAAAATCAACGCCCCGCTCGAAACGGTGCGAGGCATCGGAGGCAAAGCCGTAGCGTCGGGCACGGCCGGCAATCGCCTTCGGTGCGAAAAAGGCAGATTCCAGGAAAAGCTCGCTGGTTTCGAGCGTGATGCCGCTTTCCTCGCCGCCCATCACGCCAGCCATCGCCAGCGGCTTTTCATCGTCGGCGATCATCAGCACATCGCCACTCAAAGCCAGGGTCTGCTCGTTGAGCAACAGCAGGGACTCACCTTCGCGCGCCATCCGGGCATGCACCGCACCGGAGAGGCGGGTGTTGTCGAAGGCATGCAAGGGCTGGCCGAGTTCGAGCATCACGTAGTTGGTGATATCGACCAGCGCGGAAATGGCGCGAATGCCGCTTCGCTCGAGACGCCGCTGCATCCACTCCGGACTCGGCGCCTTGGCGTTGACGCCCTTGATCACCCGGCCGTAGTACAGTGGGCAGGTAGTCGGCGCGTCGAGCATGACCACGCGATGATCGGGAATTGTCGCCGCCACTTCGGCCACCTGCGGCAAAGCTGTCACCGCCCCGGTGATTGCACCGACTTCACGGGCAATGCCCTGCAAGGACAGACAGTCGGCACGGTTCGGGGTGAGCTTGATCTCGAACACGTGATCGTCCAACTCCAGATGCTCGCGGATGTTTTGTCCGACCGGCGCATCGGCCGCCAGGATCAGCAGACCGGAAGCATCTTCAGCAATCCCGAGCTCCTTGGCCGAGCAGAGCATGCCGGAGGACTCGATGCCGCGCACCTTGGCAACCTTGATTTTGAAGTCGCCCGGCAATTCAGCACCGGGTAATGCGCACGGCACCTTGAGGCCGGCGGCAACGTTCGGCGCCCCGCAAACGATCTGCTGCAGCGTGCCGGTACCGATATCGACCTGGCAGACATTGAGACGATCGGCATCCGGGTGCTTGACGACTTCCAGCACCTGGGCAACGACGACTTGATTGAAGGCGGGCGCGACCGCGTCGAGTTCCTCGACTTCGAGGCCGGCCATGGTCAGCAGATGGGACAGTTCCTCGCTCGACAACGCGGGATTGACGAGGGAACGCAACCAGGATTCAGAGAATTTCATGGGCTTGTCTCGAAAATGGGATCAGGCGAATTGGCGCAGGAAACGCAGGTCGCCTTCGAAAAACAGGCGCAGGTCATTGACGCCGTAGCGCAGCATGGTCAGCCGGTCGGGACCGAAGCCGAAGGCAAAGCCGGTGTATTTTTCCGGGTCGATCCCGGCGATTTTCAACACATTCGGATGGACCATGCCGCAACCGGCGATTTCCAGCCAGCGCCCCTTCAGCGCACCGCTCATGAAAGCGACGTCGATTTCGGCAGACGGCTCGGTAAACGGGAAGAAGGACGGACGGAAACGTACGGTCAGGTCGTCGGTCTCGAAAAAGCTCTTAAGGAAATCGGCGATCACGCCCTTGAGATCGGCAAAGGAAACGTTTTCGCCGACCCACAGGCCTTCGACCTGATGGAACATCGGCGAATGCGTCGCATCGGAGTCAACCCGGTATACCCGGCCTGGAGCGATGATGCGGATTTCGGGCATTTTCTCCAGTTGACCGTAGCGAGCGACATGCGCCTGCATGTAACGCGCCTGGATCGGGCTGGTGTGGGTGCGCAGCAGCACCTTGTCGGCCAGCGTGCCGTCCGGATTCTGCAAATAGAAAGTATCGTGCATCGAACGCGCCGGATGATCCTCGGGTGTGTTCAAGGCGGTGAAATTATGGAAATCTTCTTCAATTTCCGGGCCGTCGGCGACCTCGAAGCCAATCGACGCAAACAGGGATTCGATGCGTTCCAGCGTGCGCGTCACCGGATGCAGGCCACCGCGCGCTTCAGCGCGACCGGGCAGCGTGACATCCAGCGCCTCTTCGGCCAGACGTGCCTCCAGTGCCGCCTTGCGGATCGCCTCGCGGCGCGCATTCAGCGCACTCTCAACCGCCGTCTTGGCCACGTTGATGGCGGCGCCAGCCGTTTTCTTTTCCTCGGGCGGCAGTTTGCCCAGGCCCTTCAGGAGTTCGGTAATCTGGCCGCTCTTGCCGAGAAAGCGGGCCTTGGCCTGCTCCAGCGCGTCCGGGTCGGAAATGGCAGCAAAGGCGGCCTGCGCCTCGCTAACGATCTGATCGAGATTGTCCATGGACTTCTACCAACAATAGGGCCAAACAGGAAAGGGAAAACCGGCAAATACGGCGCAGCATCCCGCAAAAACCACGGTAACCGGCAGACTCCCCGCACGGGAAGCCTGGGACACCAATAAAAAAGGAGGCTTGCGCCTCCTTTTTTATCAAGAGCTTAAGCTCAGGCGCCGAGCTTTGCCTTGGCCTGGGCGGCCAGAGCGGCAAACGCCGGCTGATCGAAGACGGCCAGATCGGCCAGAACCTTGCGGTCGACTTCGATATTGGCCTTCTTCAGGCCATTCATGAAGGTGCTGTACTTCATGCCCAGCTGACGAGCTGCGGCATTGATACGAGCGATCCACAGGGCGCGGAACTGGCGCTTGCGCTGACGACGGTCACGGTACTGGTATTGACCGGCCTTCATCACCGCCTGCTTGGCGATACGGTATACGTTCTTCCGGCGACCGCGGTAACCCTTGGCCTGAACCAGAACCTTCTTGTGACGGGCGCGAGCCGTTACACCACGTTTAACTCTAGGCATCTGCTATCTCCTTATGCGTAGGGCATCATGGCGCGGACGGAAGCTGCGTCACGCTCGTTAACGCCGGTCGAACCGCGCAGGTGGCGCTTGTTCTTGGTCGTCTTCTTGGTCAGGATGTGGCGCTTGAAAGCCTGGCCGCGCTTGATGGAACCACCGGCGCGAACCGAGAAACGCTTCTTGGCGCTGCTCTTGGTCTTCATCTTGGGCATTTGGATGCTCCTTAATGACATGCTTGCAGGTGGCTTCCGACGGAAACACTTCGACTACCCGTAAGCACTTGTAGTGGCTGGCCGTTACCGGACAGCCGGTGCTGCAAAGGTGAGCCCGAAACGCGGGCTCGAAAAAACCTTACTTCTTCTTGGCCGGGGCGATCACCATCACCATCTGCCGGCCTTCCATCTTGGGCATCTGCTCAACCTGGCCAAGCGCCTCCAGATCAGTCTTGATCCGCTCCAGCTGGCGCATGCCGAATTCCTGGTGAGCCATTTCGCGGCCACGGAAGCGGAGGGTCACCTTGACCTTGTCGCCCTCTTCCAGGAAGCGCGTCATGTTACGCAACTTGATCTGGTAGTCATTCTCGTCGGTACCCGGACGCAGCTTGACTTCCTTGACCTGAACCTGCTTCTGCTTCAGTTTGGCTTCGTGCGCCCGCTTGGCTTCCTGGTACTTGAACTTGCCGTAATCCATGATCCGGCAAACCGGCGGTTTCGCCAGCGGTGCAATCTCAACCAGGTCAACTCCGGCCTCTTCGGCCATCTGCAGAGCGACACGAACCGTAACGATGCCTAACTGCTCGCCTTCCAAACCCTGGAGACGGATCTCGTGACCCGTGATTTCCTCGTTGAGGCGATGCGTCTTGTTCTGAGCGATGGTAAAACCCCCAAAATATCAATAATTAAGCCGTGCCACTGCGCGCAGCGACTTCCCCTCGGAGTCGCTCGATCAGAGCCTCGACCGACAACTGGCCAAGATCCTGACCACCGCGAGTACGCACGGCTACCAACCCGGCTTCCTTCTCTTTGTCACCGACGACGAGTTGGTAAGGCAACCGGTTCAAGCTATGTTCCCGGATTTTATAGGTAATTTTCTCGTTACGCAAATCAGCCTCAGCCCGGAAGCCAGCTACATGCAGCTTTTGCGCAACTTCAGCGGCGTAATCCGCCTGCTTTTCGGAAATATTCAGGACCACCGCCTGCACCGGCGCCAACCACAGCGGCAAGGCACCAGCAAAATTTTCGATCAGGATGCCGATAAAACGCTCCAGCGAACCGAGAATCGCCCGGTGCAACATCACCGGCGTCTTGCGTTCGTCGTTACCGGCCACGTATTCAGCCCCCAGACGCCCCGGCATCGAAAAATCGACCTGCATCGTGCCGCACTGCCAGGAACGCCCGATTGCATCCTTGATATGGAACTCGATCTTGGGCCCATAGAAAGCCCCCTCGCCCGGCAACTCGGTCCATTCCAGACCCGAGGCGCGCAAGCCCTGACGCAGGGCATCCTCGGCCTTGTCCCACACCTGATCGGAACCAACACGACCATCCGGACGCAGCGCCAGCTTGACCGCAACATCAGTGAAGCCGAAATCGGCATAAACCTTCTTGACCAGTGCATTGAAGGCAGTCACTTCGGACTCGATCTGGTCTTCAGTACAGAAGATGTGACCGTCGTCCTGAACGAAACCGCGCACGCGCATCAGGCCATGCAGCGCCCCCGTCGGCTCGTTGCGGTGGCACGAACCAAACTCGCCGTAACGCAGCGGCAGCTCGCGATAGGAACGAAGATCGGAATTAAAGACCTGCACATGCCCAGGGCAATTCATCGGCTTGACCGCGTAATCGCGATTTTCCGATGCGGTCGTAAACATATTGTCCTTGTAATGATCCCAGTGCCCCGACTTTTCCCACAACGATTTATCGAGAATCTGCGGACAGCGCACTTCCTGATAACCGTTATCGCGATAAACCTTGCGCATGTATTGCTCGATTTCCTGCCACACCGCCCAACCCTTGGGGTGCCAGAACACCAGACCCGGCGCCTCGTCCTGCATGTGGAACAGGTCGAACTGCTTGCCCAGGCGACGGTGGTCGCGCTTCTCGGCCTCTTCCAGCATGTGCAGGTAGGCATCAAGATCTTCCTTCTTGGCCCAGGCCGTACCGTAGATCCGCTGCAACTGCTCGTTGCGATGATCGCCGCGCCAGTAAGCACCGGCCACCTTCATCAGCTTGAAAACCTTGAGCTTGGCCGTGGTCGGCACGTGCGGGCCGCGACAAAGGTCGATGAAATCACCCTCGCGATAAAGGGAAACCTGCTCACCCGCCGGAATCGCTTCAATCAACTCGGCCTTGTACTTCTCACCCAGACCAAGGAAGAACTTGACTGCCTCATCGCGATCCCAGACTTCGCGCGTGACCGGAACATCTTTCTTGGCCAATTCAGCCATGCGCTTTTCAATGGCAGCCAGATCTTCCGGCGTGAACGGACGCTTGTAGGCAAAATCGTAGTAGAAGCCATTTTCCACCACTGGCCCGATCGTCACCTGCGCCTCCGGGAACAACTCCTTGACCGCATAGGCCAGCAAATGTGCCGTCGAGTGACGAATCACTTCCAGACCTTCTGCATCGCGATCCGTGATGATCGCCAGATCTGCATTCGACTCGATCAGATAGGAAGTATCGACCAACTTACCATCCACCTTGCCAGCCAGGGCGACGCGGGCAAGCCCGGCACCGATGCTGGCCGCAACCTCGGCAACGGTGACAGCTTGTTCAAAAGAACGAATGGAACCGTCGGGCAATTTGATATCAGGCATGGCGGATTCTCGAAAAAAAGACGAAAAAAAAGTGCGGAACGAGCCGCACTTTTTGATCGAACGAAAGCTGACTCATTAAAGTTTCTGAACTGCGATGCAAGTTCGGGAAAACATGAAATCAACCCCATCAGGAATTTGGTAGGCGGTATTGGAATCGAACCAACGACCTCCACGATGTCAACGTGGCGCTCTAACCAACTGAGCTAACCGCCTGAAGAAGTCCGCATTATAGACCATTAAAACAATTCGTCAAGATTTTTTTAATTCTCTGCCACTCGTTTCACTCCCCATGACCGGCAAGGTAAGATGCCGGCGATGAACCGAAAGCTTCCGCAATGACCGAAGGCCTGATCATTTTTGCCTTGTGCGCCCTGACTCTGATCGGCGCGACCCTGCCGCTGCTCTACGACCGCTACCGCAAGCCGCCTTCTGCCGAAGCACAGAACGATACCAGCGCGGACACCCCGAAACGGAATTGACCCATGGATGACCGCATCACCGAACTGGAAATCAAGCTCAGCTACCTCGAAGACACGGTCGACGAGCACAACCGGGTGATTTTCCGCCAGCAGCAGCAAATCGACTTCCTGGTTGGCGAGTTCCGCGCGCTGCGGGAACAAATGCGCCACCAGCCGAATCAGGAAAACCTCAGTCTGCGCGACGAAATCCCGCCGCATTACTGAACGGCATGCCAGCTCAGCCGCTGATCATTTACCACGCCGACTGCCTTGATGGCTTTGCCGCCGCCTGGGCGGCCTGGCACCGCTACCAGGGCGCCGCCGATTTCCTGCCGCTACACCACGGTGAGGACTGGGACACCGCCCGCTGCACCGGGCGCGAGGTGTACGTTCTCGACTTTTCCTTCCCCCCGGAACGCCTGCAGCAAATGGCCGGGCTGGCACGCCAGGTAGTCCAGCTGGATCATCATGCCTCGGCGCGTGCCGATTGGGCCGACCGCCTGCAACCGCTGGCCGACGGCAACGCGGAGTATCAATCGACGACGCCGGCGCTCCGTGTCCGTTTTGCCGAACAGCAATCCGGCGCCCGCCTGGCCTGGGAGCATTTTCACCCAGGCAGCCCGCTGCCCTTGCTGCTACAGCACATCGAGGACGTCGACCTCTGGCGCTTTGCCCTCCCCGAAAGCCGCGCCATCCAGCGCAGCCTGCGCCTCCTCGCCTTTGACTTCCCCCTCTGGAGTCACTGGATTACTACAGCCAGCACCCCGGACACCCCGGCTTATCGCGACCTGCTGCTGCGCGGCCAAGCGATCGAGAGCTTTTTCCGGCGCGAAACCGGGCGCCTCGCCGCCAGCTCGCTACTCACCGCTGCCCGCCTGCGCGGCGAACCGGCCGATCCGCTGCAAGCCCTGCGCCACGACCAGCCGATCGTCAGCGACGGCGTCCAGTACTGGCATGCACTGCCCTGCATGGCAGTCAATTGCGACGGAATGTTTGCCTCCGAACTCGGACATGAACTGGCCAGCCGCCACCGGCAACCGGCCCTGATCTGGCAACTCGCCGGCGACGGCATGGTCCGGGCCTCGCTACGCTCGGTCGGTGACTGCGACGTCGCCGTGATCGCCCAGCGCTATGGCGGCGGTGGCCATTGCCATGCGGCCGGCTTCCGGCTACCCGCAGCGCAGTTTTTTGCCGAAGTACTGCCCACTTCCCCTGCTACCCCCAGCGAAAACTCAAGCACAGACTAGACCAGGCCCTGGCAGGCGGCCCGTTCGCGCAAGTCGCGCGCATGCGCATGGCGCGCCCGCAGGCGGGCATCGGTGACGATCATGCCGATGCTTTCCCCGAGCACCATCGCCACCCCGAGCACCGGCAGAACCAGCATCAAACCGGGAACACCGGCAACCGCCCCGCCGACAAAGATCATCAACACGGTCAATAAGGGATGCATTTTCAGGCTCTTGCCGATGGTCATCGGCATGAACACGAAATCATCGAGCAGGCGCACCACGAGAAAGAGCAGCACCGCACCATAAGCCATTCCGGGATTGCCGGGAAAATCGGTGGCGGCGACCAGCACCACGACGATGCAGCCGATCACCGAACCGATGAACGGAACCCAGGCCAGCACCGCCGTCAGCAAGCCGAGCAGCAAGGGGCTGGACATCCCCAGCAACCACAAGCCCAGGGCCAGACACAGGGTGTCAAGCACGGTCAACTGCAACAAACCGACAAAATAGATGCGCGCCGTCCGGTCCACCTGGTCAAGCAGATAGAGGGTGCGCTCGAAATAGGCATTGGGCACCGAGCGCCCGAGAAATTTCTTGAAGCGCCAGCCGTCCCGGAGCATAAAAAAGGCAATGAACGGACCAAGCAGCAGCGAGGGTGCCCAGCCGGCCAGGGTTACCGCAACCCCGGGCAGATATTTGCGGGCGAAACTGTTGGTCAGGTCGGCAATCTGCAAGGCCAGCTCGCGGCTGACGTGGGCATGCGCCAGCAAGGAGGAACGCTTCTCCAGCTGCCTCACCGAATCAGTCAGCAGGCGGATGCCGCCATCCAGATACCGCGCGGTCATCTCCGGCCACGAGCCGACCTCGACGCTCAAGCGCGGCAGGGAAAAGAACAGCAACCCGCCCAGCAACAGGAATGCACCCAGCGCCACGGCCGCAGCAGCGGTCTTGTGCGGGACGCCGATCAGCAACAGGCGGTATTTCAATGGCGACAGCGCGTAGTGAATCAGCAGGGCCATCACGAAAGGCACGACCAGCCACAGAATTTTTTCAAACAGGAACAGGACCAGGCAGGTCGCGGCAATAATCCCCCCCCAAGCCAGCGGCCCAGGTCGGTAAGGCAGTAAGGCGCGATTCATCGGACTCACACCTGGGCCGCCACCGGCGGACGCTGCGCCAGCATCTGGCGCAGGCGGTTGCCGAGGTAACGTGCTAATTGCATCGCGATCCGCGAGGCCAGTTCGGCATGCGACTCCATCAGTTTCTCGAAATCGCCCCGAAACAGCACCGCTACATGGCAATCCTCAAGCGCCCGCACCTGGGCCGAACGCGGCATTTCGTCGAGCAAGGCCATTTCGCCAAAAAAATCCCCGGCCCCCAGTTCGGCCACCGGGCGCTCGCCCTGTGCCGGATGCAGGACCGCCATCCGGCCGGCGAGCAGGATGTAGAGCGCCTGCCCCTCCTCGCCCAGATCAAACACCACCTCGCCAGCCAGATAATGCCGGTCGTGCAGCAGGGCATCGACAATCTTCAATTGCCGGCGCGACAAGCCGGAGAACAAAAAGGTCCTGCCAAGACGGTGATGCGCCGCCGGCGCCTTGCCACCAAAGGACAATTTCAACATGCTGGCCCCCCGTTTCACCCTTTTCACCCAATTCCTGTTAGCACGCCATCGCCGGCAAGACACCGGCGTCCAGCGCTGCGTACGCACCCGCCCGAGCGCGGCAAATTATGCCATGACTTGTCTGCCCGGCCGGCCGGCGCCCGGACGGTTCTGGCTCGCACCAAAAGCGATACAGCAGATCAAATACAGCAAACAAAAACGTAACATATAATCCACTTCCGCTTTTTGCCCGAGTCCGCGATGTCCACCCGCCACTACCTGAGTTCGCTATTTTCCCCGCAATCGATTGCCGTTGTCGGCGCCTCTGAGCGCGAGCATTCGGTCGGCGGCGCAATTTTCGCGAATATCCTCAACGGCGGCTTTCGCGGCCGGCTCTACGCGGTCAATCCCAAGCACACCCAGGTCTTTGGTCAAACCGCCGTACCGACCCTGGAAGCGATTGGCACCCGTGTCGACCTAGCAATCGTCGCCACCCCGGCGCGGACGGTACCGGCACTGATCGAGCAATGCGCCCGCGCCGGCATCGGCCACGCCCTGATCGTCGCCACCGGTTTTGCCGAAAGCGGGGCCAGCGGCGCGCTCCTCGAACGCCGGGTGCGCGAAATTGCCCGCGCCAACAATGTCCGCATCCTCGGCCCCAACTGTCTTGGCATCCTGCGTCCGGAACAAAAGCTCAACGCCGCCTATACCCGAATCGGCGCCCTGCCCGGCGACCTGGCGCTGGTCTCGCAATCCGGGGCGATGTGTTCGGCGGTGATGGACTGGGCCGCCGGCGACGGGATCGGCTTTTCTTCGGTGATTTCGCTCGGCGGCACGCTCGACCTCGACTTTGGCGAAGTCCTCGACTACCTGGTGCACGACGAACGGACCCGCCACATCCTGCTCTACGTCGAACGCATCCGCAACGCACGCAGCTTCATGAGCGCGCTGCGCGCTGCGGCACGGATCAAGCCAGTGATCCTGCTCAAATCCGGGCGCCATGATTTTTCGTCATCGGCCGGGTCGACCGTGGACGGCCAGCGCAACGACTTTTCCGACCCGGTCTTCGACGCCGCCGTCCGCCGCGCCGGGGTTGTCCGCGTCCGCAATATCGAGCAGCTGTTCCACGCAGCCAAGGCGCTCGCCTCTGGCTTCCGCCCACGCGGCAAGCAGCTGGCGATCATCAGCAACGGCGGCGGCCCCGGGGCGATGGCCGCCGACCGCGCCGGCGACCTCGGCATCCCCCTGGCGACCTTGACCGGCGACACCGGCGCCCAGCTCGACCGCCTGCTGCCGCGCGGCTGGCAGCGCGGCAGCTGCATCGACCTCGGCGGCGAGGCCAGCCCGGAACGTTATCGCGACGCCATCCTCGCCGTCGCCAACGATCCGCACGTGCATTGCGTGCTGGTCATGCTGGCGCCACATGCCGCCAGCGATCCACAGGCAATTGCCGAAGCGCTGATCGCCGCCAAGCGCCAGACGCGCACCGCGCTCAGCGCCTGCTGGATGGGCGGCGGGCTGGTCGCCAGTGCCCGGCAGCAACTGGCAGCGGCCGGGATCCCGGTATTTTCGACGCCAGACATGGCAATCGAACTGTTCCACAACATCGCCAAATACCACCGTAACCAGAAGCTGCTGCTGCAAACGCCAGGCCCCGGCCAGGCGCGCGGGGTGTCGCGCCCAGCCAGCGCCCGCCACCTGGTCGAAGCCCTGCTCGCCGAACGCCGCAAGCAGTTATCGCCGATGGAGGCGCAAACCTTGCTGCGCACCTTCGGCATCCCGGCGGTGCAAACCCTGGTCGCGCACAGCGCCAGCGAAGCGATGTTCATCGCCGAACAGATCGGCCTGCCGGTGAGCATGCAGATCAACTCGCCCGACATTGCCGATGCCGAGGCCGCCGGCGGCGTCCGCCTCAACCTCGACAGCTGCGAAGCGGTCGCCCACGCCTGGCAGGACATCGTCGGCGCCGTCGGCAAGCGCCACCCGGAGGCGCGCATCGCCGGCGTCTCGCTCGCCGCCCAGGTCGAACGGCCGCAGGCCCATGGCGTCCGTCTCAGTGCCTGGCGCGACCCGATCTTTGGCCCGGTCATCGCCCTCGCCGGCACCCCCCACCCGGCCGGTGGCGAACCAGCACTGGCCCTGCCGCCGCTCAACGCCTTCCTCGCCCGCGACCTGATCCAGGCTTCGTCGCTGCAGGCCCTGCCCGACCTCAACCACGGCGCCCTGGAAAAAGTTCTGGCCGGCGTCTCCGAGCTGCTCTGCGAACTGCCGTGGATCGCCGAACTGGCCATCGAACCGCTGCTGCTCGACGCCGACGGCGCGCTGGCGGCCAATACCCGGATCGTCATCGACCATGCCCTGGCGCCTTCCGGTGAGCCCTATCGCCACCTGGCGATTCACCCCTACCCGGCGCATCTGGCGCAGCAATGGCTGATTGACGGCAAGACGATCAAGGTCCACCCGGTGCGCCCGGAAGATGCCAACCTTGAGCAGGAATTCACCCGCGCGATGAGTGACGAATCGCGCTTTTTCCGCTTCATGGACAACATCCGTGAATTGCCGCCCAGCCTGCTGGTCCGCTTCACCCAGATCGACTACGACCGGGAAATGGCCTTCATCGCCACCGAGGTCGACGCCAACGGCCGCGAGCAGCAGATCGGCAGCGTCCGCTATGCGCAGACGCCCGACGGCGAGTCGGTGGACTTCGCGCTCGCCATCGCCGATGCCTGGCAGCGCTGCGGTCTCGGCCGCCGGCTGATGACCCTGCTCATCGACTGCGCCCGCCAGCGCGGCTACCGGGCGATGATCGGCGACATCCTCGCCGACAACCCGAAGATGCTCAAACTGGTCGAAGGCCTCGGCTTCAGCCAGCTGCCACACCCCGACGACCGTAGCTGCAAGCGGGTAGTCAAGCCACTGCTCGACTGACACCGCCGGCCTGCACCGGCCGCCAGCGCAATCTGCCAGTCACGGTCGACCGGGAAAAACAATCGTTTTCCCCGGTCGACCCTGGGGTCTCCGTTGACCGCCTCGATTAACGACGCAAGCCGTTTAAAAACAGCTGCCTAGGCAAGCACCACACAGAACCGTGGCTGCGCCCCATCGCCCACCCGCAAACCCAGACGGGGCGGGCGCTTGACCCTGTCCTGCCGATTGCCGACAATCGAATCGCCCCCATCAGCAGAAAGGCTCACCATGCTCGACACCGCCGTCCCCGACTTCTCCCTGCCGGCCACCTCGGGCCAGACCTTCACCCTGGCGGCCCAGGCCGGCCAGGTGGTGGTCGTCTATTTCTACCCCAAGGACAGCACCCCCGGCTGCACCACCGAGGCCCAGCAATTCCGCGACCTGCACGGCGAATTCGCCGCCGCCGGCGCAGTCATCCTCGGCGTTTCGCGCGACAGCCTCAAGTCGCACGAGAACTTCAAGGCCAAGCAGGCCCTGCCCTTCGAACTCGGCTCCGATGCCGACGAAGCGGTCTGCACCCTGTTCGCTGTCATGAAGCTGAAAAACATGTACGGCAAACAGGTGCGGGGCGTCGAACGCAGCACCTTCGTCATCGACCGCGACGGCGTGTTGCGCCGTGAGTGGCGCGGCGTCAAGGTGCCGGGACACGCCCAGGAAGTGCTCGATTTCGTCAAAACCCTCTGACCAAGGCCCACGATCATGTCGCCCAAGCCCGCTGCAAGAAAGTCCTCCGGCAAGAAGGCCGCCGCTGCCCAGACCAAGATTTTCGTGCTCGACACCAACGTGCTGATGCACGACCCGAGCTGCCTATACCGCTTCGAGGAGCACGACGTCTTCCTGCCGATCATGACCCTGGAAGAGCTCGACAGCCACAAGAAGGGAATGTCGGAAATCGCCCGCAACGCCCGCCAGGCCTCGCGCATGCTCGACGAGATGCTGGCGGCCGACGGCGACGACATCACCCGTGGCATCGACCTCTACGGCCCCTCGGCCAAGCTCGCCAGCGGCCGCCTTTACCTGCAGACCGAGGCGATCAGCGCCGACCTGCCGCAAGGCCTGCCGACCTCGAAGGTCGATAACCAGATCCTCTCGGTGGTGATCCACCTGCAACGCAAGTTCCCCGGCCGCCAGGCGATCCTGGTATCCAAGGACATCAACATGCGGATCAAGGCGCGGGCGCTCAACCTGCTGGCCGAGGATTACTTCAACGACAAGGTGCTCGAAGACACCGACCTGCTCTACGCCGGTACGCTGGCGCTACCGGACAACTTCTGGGAAAAGCACGGCAAGGACATGGAGTCGTGGAAGAAGGACGCCAAGACCTACTACCGTGTCACCGGCCCGCTCTGCCAGCAATTCCTGGTCAACCAGTTCGTCTGGCTGGAAAGCGAGGGCTTCGCCGCCATCGTCAAGGAAATTTCCGGCAAGACGGCGGTGCTGGAAACCCTGATCGACTACACGCATCCGAAAAACGCCGTCTGGGGGATTACCGCACGCAATCGCGAGCAGAATTTCGCGCTCAACCTGCTGCTCAATCCCGAGATCGATTTCGTCACCCTGCTCGGCCAGGCCGGCACCGGCAAGACCCTGCTGACGCTGGCGGCGGCGCTGACCCAGGTGATGGAGAAGAAGCTGTTCTCGGAAATCATCATGACCCGTGTCACCGTGCCGGTCGGCGAGGACATCGGCTTCCTGCCCGGCAGCGAGGAAGAGAAGATGGCACCGTGGATGGGCGCCCTCGAAGACAACCTCGAAGTCCTGACCCACAGCGAGGAGGCGGGGACCACGCCTTACGGCGGCGACTGGGGCAAGGCCGCGACCAACGAACTGCTGCGCTCGCGGATCAAGGTCAAGTCGCTCAACTTCATGCGCGGCCGCACTTTCCTGAAGAAATTCCTGATCATCGACGAAGCCCAGAACCTGACCCCGAAGCAAATGAAAACCCTGGTCACCCGCGCCGGCCCCGGGACCAAGGTGGTCTGCCTGGGCAACATCGCGCAGATCGACACCCCCTACCTGACCGAGGGCAGTTCCGGCCTCACCTATGTCGTCGACCGCTTCAAGGGCTGGCCGCATTCGGGCCACATCACCCTGCAGCGCGGCGAGCGTTCGCGCTTGGCCGACCATGCGGCCGAAGTGCTATAATCGCCCGAAATAAGCAAAGGGGCCGTGTCGCTGACACGGCCTTTTCGTTTCAGCCAACGGGCTGTCACTGCCGGAGGATAGTTTTGAAACGTCGTCATTTCCTGGCTTCTGCCGCCGCCCTGTCGCTTTTCATCAAGGAAACCCTGGCCGCACCGAAACCTGCGGCCAAGCCAACCGCCAAGCCGGTAGCCAAACCAGCTGCCCGTAGCGCCGCCAAACCGAATACCCGCCCGGCCCCGAATGCGCGCAACCTGCGCCACCCGGCACCGCCGCCGCCCGGACCACGAGTACATACTGCTGACGATCCGGTCATCGAACGCCCGCCGCAAGGCACTTCCGCCACCCGGCTGCCGCCGGTCAAGGCCCCCGAGCCGCCGACCGAATGGCGAACCTGGGAAATCACCACCACGGTCAAGACCAAGGCCGGCCGCGCTACCCGCTTCTGGCTGCCGCTGCCGCTCAACCAGGACACCCTCTACCAGCGCACCCTCGGCCACAGCTGGGGCGGCAATCCGGAACAAGCGGCGATGCGCCGCCTGCCCGATGGCGACCTGGAAGTCTTTCACTGCGAATGGAAGGAAAACGGCGAGGGCAAACTGCGCTTCACCACCCAGGTGACCACTGCCGACCGCCACTTCGACATCACCAAGCGGACCATGCCGCCGGACCGCGAGGACATCCTGCGCCGCAACCTGCAGGCTTCGCGGCTGATCCCCAACGATGGTCTGGCACACCAGCTCGGCGAACGCATCGTCGGCCGGATCAAGGATCCGGTCGCCCAGGCCAAAGCGGTCTACGATTGGGTCATCGACAACGCAATCTACGATCCCTCGCTGCCCGGCTGCGGCAGCGGAGATGTCCGCAAGCAGTTGATCTCCGGCCAGTACGGCGGCCGCTCGGCCGACATTAATGGTCTTTTTGTCGCCATCTGCCGCGCCATCGGCATTCCTGCTCGCTGTGTCTATGGTCTCCGCGTCGGCCCTTCCCGACTGTTCCGCAGCCTCGGCCTGGCGACGCCCGATGCCACCCGCAGCCACCATGCCCGTGCCGAGTTCTACATTCCCGGCTACGGCTGGATTCCGGTCGACCCCAGCGACGTTCGCCGGGCGGTCGCCATGGAAGTGCTATCGGAGCGCGACAGCAAACTGATGGCCTTGCGCCGGGTGCTGTTCGGGGTCTGGGAAATGAACTGGGTAGCGTTCAACGTCGGCGTCGACCTGACCCTGCCCGGCCAGCAAAGCGCCCTGCCCTTTCTGGCCCTGCCACAAAGCGATGCCGACGACGACCTGAGCTACACCATCAGCGCCCGCCAGGTCGAACTCTAGACCTGGCCGCAACCTGAAACCATCCGGGGCGCTCGCGAGCGCCCCGGATGGTTTTGAGCCGAGCAAAAATCAATTCTCGGAATCGACGAAACCGCCGCTGGCGAGGTTTTCGAAGCGGGTGAATTCGCCGATGAAGGCGAGGCGCACGGTGCCGGTCGGACCATTACGCTGCTTGCCGATGATCACTTCGGCCATCCCCTTGTTGTCGGGATTGTCGCGGTTGTAATACTCGTCGCGGTACATCATCAGGATCACGTCGGCATCCTGTTCGATAGCGCCCGATTCGCGCAAGTCGGACATCATCGGCCGCTTGTCGGTCCGCTCTTCGACCTTACGCGAGAGCTGCGACAAGGCAATGATCGGAACATGCAGCTCCTTGGCCAGGGACTTGATCGCCCGCGAGATTTCGGACACTTCGGTCGCCCGGTTTTCACCCGGGCGGTTGCCCGACATCAGCTGGATGTAGTCGATCACCAGCAGGCCGAGCTTGCCGCCGTACTGGCGAGCCAGGCGACGGGCCCGGGCACGCAGGTTGGCTGGGCTGAGACCGCCGGTTTCATCAATATAGATCGGTGCCTCGTGCAGTTTGCCCAGCGCGAACGAGAGCCGTGACCATTCGTCGTCGTTCATCCGCCCGGTGCGCAAATTCTGTGAATTAAGGCGGCCAATCGACGCCAGCATCCGCTGGGCCAACTGGGCGCCGCCCATTTCCATCGAAAAGATGCCGACCGGCAACCCGGTTTCGACTGCGACGTTTTCGGCGATGTTGATTGCGAATGCCGTTTTACCCATCGACGGACGACCGGCAACGATGATCAGGTCACCCGGCTGCATGCCGGAAGTCTTCTGATCAAGGTCGATAAAACCACTGGGGACGCCAGTGATGTCGGAAGGATTGTCCCGGTCGTGCAATTCCTGGATTTTCTCAACCACCTGAGTCAGCAGGGGGTTGATATGCACGAAGCCCTCGCTGTGGCCGGCACCGGCTTCGGCAATTGCAAAGATTTTGCGCTCGGCTTCGTCGAGCAGCGATTCCGCATCACGGCCAAGCGGATTCAGCGCATCGCCGGCAATTTCGTCGGCCGTGGCCACCAGTTGCCGCAACACCGAACGCTCGCGAACAATCTCGGCATAGCGCTTGATGTTGGCTGCCGACGGCGTATTCGCGGCCAGCTCGCCGAGGTAGGCCAGGCCACCGGTACGCTCGGCATCACCCGCCGCATCCAGGGCCTCGGCAACGGTCACGACATCGGCCGGGCGTGCACTTTCGAGCAGATTACGAATCTGGCGGAAGATGCGCTTGTGTTCGTCGCGATAGAAATCGCTGTCGGTGAGCTGGTCGCTGATGCGATCCCAGGCCTGGTTATCCAGCATCAAGCCGCCGAGCACCGATTGTTCGGCCTCGATCGAGTGCGGCGGGACCCGCAGCTGGTCAATCACCGGGTCGTTATTCCTGGGCTTGGACGGACGTTCGCGTTCGTTCATGTTGAGAGGCTATGGAGCTGGGCGGAATTTCGGCTGTTTTCACGGTCGACCGTGAAAACAGGCAAAAATGGACGACAGAAAAGCAAAAGGCCCCGCCGAAGCGAGGCCTTGGAGCATACCGCAAACGCTGGCTTACTCGGCAACCACGGTGACGGTGATGTTGGCCACCACGTCGGTGTGCAGGGCGACGTCGAGCGGGAACTCGCCGATTGCCTTGAGCGGGCCTTCCGGCATGCGCACAGCAGACTTGTCGATGGTGAAACCGACAGCCTTCAGCGCATCGGCAACGTCGGCATTGCCGACGGAACCGAACAGGCGGCCGTCCATGCCGGCCTTGCGGGCGACGGACACGGTAACGCCGTTCATCTTCTCGGCTTCAGCCTGAGCGGCGGCCAGCTTTTCGGCGGCAGCCTTTTCCAGATCGGCGCGGCGCGCTTCGAACTCGGCCAGGGCAGCCGGCGTGGCACGCTTGGCCATGCGCTGCGGGATCAGGAAGTTACGGGCGTAGCCGTCCTTGACCTTGACCACATCACCGAGGTTACCCAGGTTAACAACCTTTTCGAGCAGAATGATTTGCATGTTTCGTCTCTCCGGGGATTACTGGTGGTTGTCGGTGTAGGGCAGCAGGGCCAGGAAGCGGGCGCGCTTGATCGCGGTGCCCAGTTGGCGCTGGTAGCCAGCCTTGGTGCCAGTCAGACGAGCCGGCATGATCTTGGCGTTTTCCTGGATGAATTCCTTGAGGACGTCGACGTCCTTGTAGTCGATCTGTTCGACCTTTTCAGCCGTGAAGCGGCAGAACTTGCGACGCTTGAACAGACCACCGCCGCGACGCTTTTTCTTGTCGTCATCCTTCTTCTTGAAGAATCGAGCCATTTTCGTTTCCTTCCAAATATTCGAGTGTATTTACGTGCAGTACGGGAGTGCGGCTATTGCGGCTTTTGGCGGCGAGAAATCCGGTGACCTGCAGACCGCCCCCGAGGGGTGCAGCCTCCAGCCAGCGGGCCGACGGCCCGAGCGCCAGGAGCGCGATTTCCAACTCGACCAGCCGTTCGCTACCGTTCTCGATCTGCGGGGCACGGTGTTGCAACCTGCCCTCGGCAACCGGGATGCCTGCCGGTGTATAGCGCAAGGTCTTGCGCTCGACCAGAACCCCGGAGAGAACGATGCGATTCAGCTTGCTCGTCCCGTAACAACAGATTTAGGCGGCGGCGCTCTGCTCGGCAGCAGCTTCGGTACCGATCAGCGACTTGGCCTTCTCTTCCTTCATCATCGGCGAAGGCGTGGTGACAGCAGCCTTCATCTTGACGGTCAGGTGGCGCAGGACGGCGTCGTTGAACTTGAAGGCGTGCTCGAGTTCGTTCAGGGTCTCGCCGTCGCACTCGATGTTCATCAGAACGTAGTGAGCCTTGTGGATTTTCTGGATCGGGTAAGCCAGCTGGCGGCGGCCCCAGTCTTCCAGACGGTGGATGGAACCACCCTTGGCGGTCACGATGGAGCGATAACGCTCGACCATGCCCGGCACTTGCTCGCTCTGGTCCGGGTGGACGATGAAGACGATTTCGTAATGGCGCATGCAAACTCCTTTTGGGATGAACCCCCCGCCATGCGATCGCGGTAGGGCAAGGTTGGAAAGCCGAAAATTATAACAGAAGCCCACACAAGTTCAGCAAGAGAAGCTGCTCGCCGGGCAATAAAAAAGCGCCTGACAGGCGCTTTTTTATTTAATCTTGGCGGAGAGGGCGGGATTCGAACCCGCGTCAGGGTATTACCCTGAACACGCTTTCCAGGCGTGCGACTTAAACCGCTCATCCACCTCTCCGTGAAGCCGCGTATTATAGACAGGCTATTTTATAAGTCAAGCGATTTGACGAAAAAAAGCGAGACCGAGCCACAACAGCAATAAAGCCAGGCCGGTCAGCCCGTTGACCAGCCACACCGGAGTCCTTGCCGGCAGACAGAACGCCAGCAGCCGGCGTGGCGGAGAGGTCAGCAGAGCGAACAGCTGATAGACCGGATTCTCGTCGCGCCGCCTGCCGGCAAGCAGCGCCAACGCAGCTTGCGCCAGCATCGACAGCAGCAGCAATTCGACCACGGCACGCACGGCACTCAACCAGAACACGCGCAGCCCCTACTCGTCGTCGATGCCGTACTCGCGGTCGAGCTGGGCCATTCGCCGGTTGTAGTACCAGATGATCAGCAGATAGAGGGCGAGCACCCCCTGGGCATCCATGTAGAAGCCAAGCGGAAAACCGAACACGACGATCCGGTTGATTTCCTGCGCAAACCACGCCAGCACGAAGGTGATCAGCACCCACAGGGCGAGCAGGCCGAAAGTCAGGCGGCGAGTCTTGCGCCAGTAGGCCTGCCCTTCAGCCATGACCATCCTCACGCATCGGCACCCGGCGAATGCGGGCAAGAAAATCCGCCGCCCCGCGATCCGGACGAGTCAGCAGGCTGACCACGACAATCGTCGCAAAACCCGCCACGACACCGAACACCCCGGCCGAGGTCGACTGGACCTGGAACCAGGGGGCCATGTTGAAACCGGACAAACCGAGCCACGGAATGCTGTTGAACTCAAGCCGCAGAATGTAATACAAGGTCAGCGACACCCCGACCAGCATTCCGGCCAAGGCACCGGCACGGGTCGCCCGCGACCAGAAGATACCGAGCACCAGCGCCGGAAAGAAGGCCGACCCGGCAATCGAGAAGGCCCAGGCGACCATCGACAGGATGGTGCCCGGCTTTTGCGCCGCCACCGTTGCCGCAAGCACGGCGACGACCAGCAGCAAGGATTTCGAGATCACCAGCCGCAACTGGGTTGATGCATCCGGGCGCACGATCCGGTAATAGACATCGTGCGACAGCGCACTGGTGATCGTCAGCAGCAGGCCGTCGGCCGTGGACAACGCAGCCGCCAGCGCGCCGGCGGCAACCAGGCCGGAAACGACGTAGGGCATGCCGGCGATTTCCGGTGTTGCCAGCACCACCACATCCGGGTTCAACGACAATTCGGCAAACTGCAGGATGCCGTCGCCATTGATATCCTCGATGCTGACCAGCCCGACCTTGGTCCACGCCGCAACCCAACCCGGCAACTTGGCAATCGGAATCTCGATCAGGTGAGTCAGCACCTCGTGCTTGGCAAACACTGCATAGGCTGGCGCCGTCATGTACAGCAGCAGGATGAAGACCAGCGACCAGAAGACCGACTCGCGTGCTTCACGCACACTCGGCGTGGTGTAGTAGCGCATCAGCACATGCGGCAAGGCCGCCGTGCCGATGGTCAGGCAAAAGATCAGGGCAATGAAATTGATCCGCTGCGCCATCTGCTGCCGCTCATCCTCGCCCGGGAAGGCCTCGGCATGGTGAATCGGCATCTGGCTACGGTCGACCGCCGTAAACATCGCGGTTTCCCACATTCCCCGCGCCTGCTCGGGATCGTGCGGCAGGTCACGCAAGCGTCGTTCCAGCGCAACGATGTCCTTCATCTGGGCATCACTGCTCTTCAGCGCATTGATCTGCTCCGACAACTGATCGCGCTCATGGTCCAGCGACTGCGGCAAGCGCATGATCTTCTGCGCATAGAGGTCGGCCCGTTCGCGATACAGACGCCGCACTTCGACCTCGGCCGGGTCATTGAACAGCGCCTGCTCGAGCTCGCCGACCTGCGCCAGGACGCGCCCATAAACCAGCTGCGGCAAGGGATTGCTGGTCACGTTATAGGACAGGATGGCGACCGGCGTGACATAGGCCACGATCAGGATCAGGTACTGGGCAACCTGGGTCCAGGTCACGGCGCGCATGCCGCCGAGAAAGGAGCAGACAAGAATGCCGGCCAGGCCGACAAAAACGCCGATTTCGAATTGCAGACTGACAAAGCGGCTGGTGATCACGCCGACGCCGTAAATCTGCGCAACGACATAGACAAAGGAAGCAAGAATCGCGGCGACCACGGCAACCAGGCGCACCCCGTTACCGCCGTAGCGGGCACCGAGAAAATCGGGAATCGTGTATTGCCCGAAACGCCGCAGATAGGGCGCAAGCAGCAGCGCGACCAGCACAAAGCCACCGGTCCAGCCGATCACATAAGCCAGCCCCTGGAAGCCCGAGAGATACAGGGTTCCGGCCAGGCCCATGAAGGATGCCGCACTCATCCAGTCGGCACCGGTCGCCATGCCATTGAAAAATGCCGGGACCCGGCGACCGGCGACGTAATACTCGGAAACATCGGAAGTACGACTGAAGATGCCGATTGCGCCGTACATCGAGATGGTGAAAAAGAGGAAGGCGTAACCGATCCAGCGCGGCGGCATCCCCTGCTGCTCAAGCGCCGCCAGCCCGACGACGAACAGCAGGAAACCACCCGTGTAGTACAGGTAGTAACGCTGCAGCCGGGTCAGCGATGCCCACATCCGCGATCAGTCTCCTCGATCAATGCGTACGGCGCAGGAAGGTTGCCGCCTGCGACTCGGCGATCAGCTTGGCCGCCGTATCGACTTCCTTGCCGGTGGCCCGCACCAGCAGCATTTGCAACAGGCGGGCAATCAGCAGCGTATTCTCCATCGGATCGCGGCGGCCGTCACCGGCGTCGAGCGCAAAAATCTCCAGCCAGCGGTCCAGCGGCAGCGGCGCATGCGACTTGTCGTCGAACATCGACGGCAGCAACCACGCCAGATCGACCCATTGCGACTGGAAATCGACCCCCAGCCGCTCCCGCATCACCCGCTGCAAAATCGGCTCGACATAGGCAACGTGGTAGGTCACCAGCGGGGCCTTGGCAACAAATTGCAAAAAGGCCAGCAACTGGCGGTCGACCGTGTCGGCATCGAGTTCGCCGGAAAAATCGACATAGAAGGACTCGGCGGGCCGGATCGCCCCCCGCCTGACCACGGCGGCACTGATCGCCAGCAGTTCGTCGCCGCTGCCCTGGCGCTCGCCGGTGGCAATATCGACGACAAGGTAACGGGCATGGAAATGCACCTCGTCCAGCGAGGGGGCCGCCGCCTCGCGCCACTGCGCCAGATCGGCGCGGACATCGGCGGCAAGCTGCGCCGCCGGCTGGTCGCGAAAAAGTAGTTTCTTGATCCCGAACATGATGGTCAGTTGATCTGGTAGTCGAGTTTGAGACGGGTCTGCAACTTGCGCGCCTGGCGGAAGGATTCCTTGAGGATGCGTCGGTCGAGTTCATTGAGCTTTTCCGGATCGATCAGGTTATGCCCCTGCTCGCCCGGCTCGCCTTCAAGGTACTGATGCTGCAGCCGCAGCAACTGGATGAAGTTGAGCGCCTCGACAATCGCATTGATTTCCTCGTTTTTCATCGACAGCCGCTGCGCCGACTGCCGCAGGCGCTGGCCGGTGTTGCTGTTATGGACCCCGGTTGCGAGCGCGTAGATGCGGGCAACATCAACGAAAATCCGCGACCCGTATTTCTTGAGGTCGATCTTGCCCGGATGATCGGGCTCCAGATCGGTCAGGAAGTCGCGCAACTTGCCCAGCGGCGGCGCAACGTCGAGGGCATTGCGCGCCATCGCCTGCAGGAAGATCGGATTGGCTTCGGCCTGGCCGAGCAGATGGCGGCGCATGTTGTCGGCCAGCTCGCTCTTGCCGAACAAGGGCCGGAAATCGAAAAAGATGGTGGCGTTGAGCAGCGCATCCGGATGCGGCATGCGGATCCACAGACTGAACTGCTCCTTCCATTCATCCAGCGACAGGCACCATTGCGGATTGCTGGCCATGATGTTCCCCTTGCACAGCGGGAAGCCGCAGCGGTCGAGGTCGTGATTGACGTCACGGGCAAAGGCAAGGAAGCGCTCCTTGAGCGCCTCCAGGTTCTCTCCTTCGGGCAGCGCAAAGACGATCCCGTTATCCTGGTCGGTACTGAAGGTCTGTTCGTCGCGCCCTTCCGAGCCAAAGGCCAGCCAGGCCCAGTCGACCCCATCGAAGGGATGGCGCTCCAGATTGAGCTGCAACACCCGTTTGGTCACCGCGTCGTTGAGCGCAGAAATGAACTGCGTCAGTTGTTCCGCCCCCACCCCTTGCGCCAGCATGTTGAAGGCAAGCAGCCGGACGTCGGACGAGGCATGCTGCAGCCCCTCGATATCCCTGGCCGCATCGATGGCCTGACGAATCTGGCGCAAGCCCACGCGCTGCAAGGCAAACAAGTCACGCTCGGAAACCACACCGGTCAGACGTCCCTCGATGTCGGTCACCAGCACATGGCGAATCCCGTGCGTCGCCATCGCCAGCATCGCATCGTAAGCCGTCGCGTGCTCCTCAAGCATGAAGGGCGACGGCGACATCGCCGCGCTGATCGGCGAGGTTTGCGGCAAATCCGCGAGCACCACCCGGTCAAGCAAGTCACTGCGCGTAAACACCCCGACCGGTTTGCGGTCCTCGCCAGCGATCACCAGCGAACCAACCCCGGCCTGCGACATGATTTCGAGCGCCTGCCGCAAGGGCGTCTCAGGCGCCACCGACAGCGGCGAACGGGAACCGATGCCGGACAACGGTGAATTCAGGGTTTGCTGCTCGTTGGCCTTCTGCGAAAACTGCAGTTGCAACTGCCGGCGTGACTGATCCAGCAGGCTGGCGATGTACTGGGTGCAGAAGAGGTTGAATTCGGGACTGCTGGCCATCAGCTCCAGAAAGCGCTCGGCCGGCAAGCGATAACAGAACGTGTCCTCGGTGGCGGTGTAGATATTGGTGGACGGACGCCCTGCCGTCACCGCACCGATCGGAAAGCCTTCGCCGGCGCCGAGATGCAGTTGCGAATACTCGGTCAGCGTCACCTCCCCCGCCTGCCGGGCATAAACCTTGCCGGATTCGATCAGGTAGAAATAACGGACATTGCCGGCATCCGGACCAATCACTTCACTGCCTGCCGGATAAAACGCAATCTGGGCATGCTCGGAGAAGAAGGTCAAAGCTTCCGGCGCCATCCGGTTGAACGGCGCATGGCGCTTGAGAAATGCGGCGGTATTGCCGGAAACCCGGCGCAGGCCATCCTGGCGCAAACTGTTCTCGATCGCTGACCTACTGTTTTCTTGTTGTGTGCTCACGAACCACTATCCTCCACTAAAAGTACCGCCCCCACCGGCCGCACCGGGAGAACCCGGTCAGTCGTGCCGATGAAGGGACGGCCACAAGATTGAATGCAAGCCCTGCCCTGGCTTGCCGGCCAGCGCGCCTGCCCGCGCAGCGCCGACAGCCCCTTGCCGCCACAACACGGTCGACCGGCCCGGCGGGGCAAAATCCGCCACCGACCGACCGCTCGCCGCTTAGTCTCAGTACTTGACCCGGGCAAAATAGGTTTTCTCGGCCGCTTCCAGCGCCTGCCGCAAGGTCACGATCCCCTGCTCCTCAAGCAGCGGAATCAGTTTGAGAAAAACTGCCCCGGTCGCCAATGCATCCTCCAGGGCATTGTGACGGGTGCCGATTGAAATCCCCAAGCGCTCAAGAATGACATCGAGCTTGTGCGACTCCTGGTTCGGATGCACTACCGCCGACAGCAACAGGGTATCGAGCACCGGCTGGGTGAAGCGGATGCCGGTACGCTCCTCCTTCATCTGCAGGAAACGCATGTCGAACGCGGCGTTATGGGCAATCAGGACGGTTTCCTCGGAGAAGGCATGGAAAGCCGGCAGCACGATGTCGATGTTCGGCTTGCCGCGCACCATATCCTCCGAAATCCCGTGGATCGGAATCGATTCCGGCTTGAGCGGCATTTCGGGGTCGACCAGCTGATCGAAGGTTTCCTGGCGCAGCAAGCGGTTGTTCACAATCCGCGCGGCGCCGATCTGGATGATTTCATCGCCCTTGGACGGCTCCAGGCCGGTGGTTTCGGTATCGAAAACGGTATAGGCCAGTTCCGACAGCTTGCGATCAAGGTTGATCGACTTGTCCTCGAAGCGGAACAGGTCAAAGTCGTAATACTCGGGGCGTCCGGTACCGCGACTACGCTCCTCGACCTCGGGCGCGCTTTCGGGAATCGCCACCGGCAGCACGAAACGGAAGAAAGCGCGGTGCGCGGCCTTTTCTCGCTCGTACCAGATTTCTCCGCCATGGCGGTCGATCACGTCGCGCAGGTTGAGCGGCGAAGTCTCGCCGGCCACCTGCAAGGGCTCCAGTTCCCAGGTGTAGAAAGTCTCCGACGACATCGCCGGCCCGGCCCAGATCAGGTCGAGGTAGGCCAGCTTGCCGTTGGCGGTGAGGCGGAAGCGCAATTCGCGTGGGTCGTAGTGATCCTCCAGCCGCGAAGCCAGGGACACCAGCGCAAAAACCAGCGAGAAGCTGTCGGCCTTGATCCACAAGGTATCGTCAACCTCTTCGGTCTTGCTCGGCAACTTCAGCTTGTCGTCGATCCGCTTCTGGGCGGCGGCAATGATGTCGATCCCGAGCACGTCCTCGAGCGGCCAGCGGGCCTTCATCGAGTCGGAGAACTCGCCCATGATCTGGTCGATGGTATGGCTACGCTTGGCGACTTCGTCGTTGATCACCCCCAGGAAACGCTCGCGCAACTCGGGTTCCATATCCGGATAGTCAAGCAGGTTGGCCACCGCAGCGCGGATGTTGGCAATCGACGAGCGGCTGCCCTCGGTCAGGGTATGCAACACCTGGTCGCGGCGCGCTTCCTGTTCGATGCTGCGGGTGATGTTCTCGACCGTCAGCACGTAACCGCTCATCGCCGACTCGCCCTCCTCGCTGCCGGCCCGCACCGGCACCATCTGGACGCGCAATAGCTGGCCGTTGCGCGCCGTCGTGATGAAATTGGCAATCGCCGCCTTGCCCGCCGCCAATCGCTGGCGGATCACATCCTGCGCATGCTCGATCTGGCTTTTGTCGAGAATCGAGAAAATCGAACGCCCGAGGCCGATCAGCGCGCCGCCGGCAACCGTGGTCGGCCCTTGCGCCAAGGCCGTGAATTGCAGCCGGGCGCGGTTGTTGTAGAGCAGGATGCGCCCGTCGAGGTTGCACACCACGACCGCCAGCGCCAGTTCGGACATCAGCGCTGCAAGCCGGTTTTTCTCTTCCTCGACCGAGGCCTTGGCTTTGGCCACCTGGGCATCGACATCGCGCATCAAGGCGTCGCGCTGCTGTGCCAGTTCGTTGGCCGCCAGTGCCAGCTGGCTGACTTCTGGCGGGCTGTCGGCGGCAATGGCAACGCGGAAATCGCGGTTGGCGTTGCGCATCAGGCGCAGCGATTCTGCCATCCGCAACAGCCCTTCGACATAATGCTTGAACAGCCGGTGCAGTACCAAAACACCCAACGCAAAACCGCTGAGGGTCATCATCGTGCCCACCGGCAGACGCGAGAGCAACAACTCGGTGAGTACCTGGCGCTCGGCTTCCTTCATGTCGAGCCAGACCAGCAGCGAGGTCACGGTAAAGGGACCGGTCATCAGCAGACCGAGAACGACAACTGCAAGAATGAAGCGATGTTTAGCCTGCATCGAAATCTTCCGGCAAGAGAATCGGGCGGACCGGCACCGTTGCCGGCCCCGTTTTTACCCCGGAGCGGGGTTGACCGTGATCATGCCGCTCAGGCGGCGAGCATTTCCTTGACCTTGGCGACCAGATCCTTGGTCGAAAAGGGCTTGGTCACGTAGGCATTGGCGCCGAGCGCCAGCCCCTTGGCCACTTCGGTTTCGCGCCCCTTGGCGGTCAGCATCACGATCCGCAACCCGGCCTTGCCCGGATCGGCACGCAAGGCTTCGCAGACTTCGAAGCCGGATTTCTTGGGCATCATCACGTCCAGCAGGACGAGGTCCGGCGCAAAGCTCGCAGCCTTGCTCAGTGCCTCCTCGCCGTCGCCGGCGACGGCCACCTCGAAGCCCTCCTTTTTCATCAGGAATTCGAGGGAAATGACGATATTCGGCTCGTCGTCGACGATCAGGATTTTTTTACTCATGCGGTATGTCTCCCCGTTATACGTCCGGTGCCGGCAAGGGCACCGTGAAAATGAAACAGGCTCCGGTTCCGGGCCTGCTTTCTACCCAAAGCTTACCACCAAAGTGCTCGACTATCTGCCGGCTGATCGGGAGTCCGAGCCCGGTCCCCTGCGGCTTTGCGGTCATCGTGTCGCCGCCCTGGCGAAATTTTTCAAAAATGACATTGCATTCATCAGCTGTCAAGCCGGGACCATTATCCAAGACCTCGACCCTGACCTCGTAATCGTTGCTGGCCAGCCGCACCCGCACCTCGCCCTGGGTCGGGGGCGCAAACTTGACCGCGTTCGACAACAGATTGACCAGCACCTGCATCAAGCGGTCATGATCGGCAATCACGACCGGCCCGCGCAGCGGCAACTCGCCACCGAGGCGAACAGCCTTTTCGTCAAACAAGGCCTGTAGCGAGGCCATCGCCGCCCGCACGATCTCGCCGACATCGACCGGCTCGCTGGCCCATTCGGCACGCCCGGATTCGAGCTTGGCCAGGTCGAGAATCTGATTGATCAGCCGCGTCAAACGCTCGCTCTCGGTGACGATGATGCCGAGAAAGCGCCGCCGCTGCTCCAGATCAATCCGTGGATCATCGTGCAGCATTTCCGACAGCGCACGAATCGAGGTCAGCGGCGTGCGCAACTCGTGGGTGACGGTGGAGACAAAATCATCCTTCATCCGGTCGAGTTCGCGCAGCCTCTGGTTGGCCGCCCGCAATTCGGCAGTGGCCTGCTCAAGCGCCTGCTGCTTGGTTTCAAGCTCGCGGCTATAGGCCCGGATCTGATTGGCCTCCTCGAGAATGTCGAGCACCTCTTCCAGCCCCGGCTCTTCTGCATCAACCAGCGATGCGATCATCACCCGGGCGCTGGCCGAACCGATCGCCCCGGCCAACTCACGCTCGACAAACGCCACCAGGGCCGCGTCGGCAGGTGCCATGGCCGGATCGGAATACCCCTGCGACAAAGCATACTGACTCAGTCGCTGACGGGCTCGCTCGCCCCCGATAAAACGCTCCAGCAGCGCCAACAGCGGCTCGACAGCCACCTTGCCGCGCCACAAACCAGCCGCAACCAGGGCCTGCGATGCCCGCTCGACATCGACAAAGCGCTCGGCCTGCGCTGCCTCCAGCGCATCCCGGCGCCCCAGCAGCGACACTGTCAGATACAGCCCGAGGTTGAACAGCAAGCTCCACCAGAGCGCATGGGTGATCTCATCGAGGCCGCTCAAGCCGAACAGCGCCTGCGGCCGCAACCAGCCGATTCCCCACGGTCCGGCGCTGACAAACCCCGCGTCGATCCAGCCCGAGCGGGCAAACGACGGCAGCAACAGGGTGTACAACCAGAGGGCGAAGCCCGCCAGCAAGCCAGCCAGTGCCCCCTGCCGGGTCCCCTGCTTCCAGTACATGCCGCCAAACAGGGCGGGGGCAAACTGGGCAACCGCCGCAAAGGAAATCAGGCCGATCCCGACCAGGGCATAAGCCTCGCCGGCCAGGCGGAAGTAGAGATAGCCAAGGAACAGCACCAGGGCAATCGCGGCCCGGCGGACGCCGAGCAGCCAGCCTGCGGTCAGCCCCTGGTTTTTGCCCTGGAGCCAGGTTGACCGTAGCAGCCCCGGCATCACCAGATCGTTGCAGATCATGGTCGACAGCGCGATGGTCTCGACAATCACCATCCCGGTCGCGGCCGACAAGCCGCCGATGAACACCAGGATGGCCAGCGCCTCGGCCCCTTGCGACAGCGGCAGGCTGAGCACAAAGGTATCCGGGTTGCCCTGGCTGCCAAAATGCAGCAGCCCACCGAGGGCCAGCGGCAGAACAAAGATATTGATCAGCAACAGATAGAGGGGAAACAGCCACAGCGCCCGCCGCAAGTGCCCCTCGTCAACGTTCTCGACCACCAGCACCTGGAATTGTCGTGGCAACAGGATGATCGCCAGCCCGGAGAGCAGGATCAGCGCCAGCCAGTTGCCGGCCTTTGCCGGATCGGGACGCAACAGTTGCTGCAACTGGGGATCGGCAGCCGCCCGTCGAAACAAATCGGAAAAGCCGTCAAACATCCCCCAGGTCACAAAAGCGCCCACCGCGACAAAGGCCAGCAACTTGACCAGGGATTCGAAGGCAATCGCCGCAACCATCCCCTCATGTCGCTCGGTGGCATCAAGATGCCGGGTCCCGAACAGAATGGTGAACAAGGCCAGCAAGGCCGCAATCAGCAAGGTCGGATCGAGCAGCCCGCCCTGCCCCTGCGCCAGCGAGGGAAAGAAAACCTCCAGCGCCGCCGCCACCGCCTTCAGTTGCAGGGCGATATACGGAACGATCCCGAGCACCGCAATCACGGTTACCAGCCCCGCCAGCAAATGGCTTTTGCCATAACGCGATGCGATGAAGTCGGCAATCGAAGTAATCCGTTGCTGCTTGCAGATGCGCAGCATCTTGAGCACCACTCCGCCGGCCAGCAGCATCAGCGTCGGCCCCAGGTAAATGGTGAGGAAGGACAAGCCCCCGGAACTGGCCCGCCCGACACTGCCGAAAAAAGTCCACGAAGTGCAATACACCGCCAGCGACAACGCATATACCGACGGCCCGAGCAGGCTGCGCCCGGCATCGGCACGGGCGTCGCCGATTCGCGCGATGACGAAGAGAACGGCCAGATAAACGCTGACCAGCAGGGCAAGGAGCCAGCCGGAAATCATCAGCGACCTCGACGGCCGCTCAAGGCTGCAAGCGCAATCACGCCAGCCCAGACTGCAAACAGGTAGAGCCAGCCCGCCGCCGGCGATTCGGCAACCGGTGGCAACACCGACAACATCGGAAAATTGAGCAATACGCCGGCGAACACTGCCAGCACCGCCAGCCGCTGGACGGCTCGTGCCCCCTCCTTGCGCCGCATCGGCATCACCTCCGGATCGATGGTCCCAAGCTCTACCCTAAAGGGAAACGGCCAGCACGCCAAGCGTGCCGGCCGTTGGTTTGGCATACAGTCTGATGCGACCGTACGGGAGGTCGCCTTGTGGACGACCATTGTCTCCTCCTTGCCTGTTGTCTTTTTTCAGCCTGCCGTGACAAGGGTCCGTCAGGCTGTTGATTTCCTCAGCCCGGCAGCATGCTGCCGGGGATTCCTGCCGCCATGGAGCAACGGCAGGAAATCCGGGAACCGCCTCGCAGCAGTTCCCGGAAACGGCCTTAGCCCTTCAACTGCTCCAGGATGGCCGGGTTTTCCAGGGTCGAGGTGTCCTGGGTCAGCTCTTCGCCCTTGGCCAGGCCACGCAGCAGGCGGCGCATGATCTTGCCGGAGCGGGTCTTCGGCAGGTTGTCGCCAAAGCGGATGTCCTTCGGCTTGGCGATCGGACCGATTTCCTTGCCCACCCAGTCAGACAGTTCCTTGACCAGCTTCTTGGTAGCTTCCGGGTCGGTCGGACGCTGCCCCTTCAGAACCACGAAGGCAACGATGGCTTCACCGGTCAGATCGTCCGGACGGCCGACGACGGCAGCTTCAGCGACCAGCGGGTTGGCGACCAGCGCCGATTCGATTTCCATCGTACCCATACGGTGACCGGAAACGTTGAGCACGTCGTCGATACGACCAGTGATGGTGAAGTAACCGGTTTCGGCGTCGCGGATCGCACCGTCGCCTGCCAGGTACAGCTTGCCCTGGAAGTCGGCCGGGAAGTAGGACTTGACGAAGCGGTCGTTGTCGCCCCAGATGGTGCGGATCATCGACGGCCACGGCTTCTTGCAGACCAGGATGCCGCCCTGGCCCCACGGCAGCTCGGCACCGGTCTCATCGACCACGGCGAACTGGATACCCGGGAACGGCAGGGTGCAGGAACCAGGAACCAGCGGCGTGGCGCCCGGCAGCGGGGTGATCATGTGACCACCAGTTTCCGTCTGCCAGAAGGTATCGACGATTGGGCAACGGGAACCGCCGACGTTTTCGTAGTACCAGGTCCAGGCGGCCGGGTTGATCGGCTCGCCGACCGAACCGAGGATGCGCAGCGAAGACAGGTCATAGCTCTTCGGATGCACGGCAGCGTTGGCTTCGGAAGCCTTGATCAGCGAACGGATGGCGGTCGGCGCGGTGTAGAAGATGGTGGCCTTGTGATCCTGGATCATCTTCCAGAAACGACCGGCATCCGGGAAGGTCGGAACGCCTTCAAAGACGATTTCGGTCGCGCCGCACGCCAGCGGGCCGTAGGTGATGTAGGTGTGGCCGGTGACCCAGCCGATGTCGGCAGTACACCAGAAGGTATCGCTATCCTTGATGTCGAAGGTGTACTTCATGGTCAGGATGGCGTGCAGCAGGTAGCCGCCGGTGGAGTGCTGGACACCCTTCGGCTTGCCGGTGGAGCCAGAGGTGTAGAGCAGGAACAGCGGGTGTTCGGCTTCGACCCATTCCGGTTCGCAGGTGTCAGCCTGGCCTTCCAGACCTTCGTGCAGCCACTCGTCGCGGCCGGCAACCATGTTCACTTCAGCGCCGGTGCGCTTGAACACGATCACGTTTTTGGCGGTGTCGCAACCACCCATGGCAAAGGCTTCGTCGGCGATCGGCTTGAGCGGGATCGACTTGCCACCACGGAACTGGCCGTCGGAGGTGATCAGCATCACGGCGCCGGCATCGTTGATGCGGTCGCGCAGCGACTGGGCGGAGAAGCCGCCGAAAACCACCGAGTGAATGGCGCCAACGCGGGCACAGGCCTGCATCGCGACGATGCCTTCAACGGTCATCGGCATGTAGATGACGACGCGGTCACCCTTCTTGACGCCACGGGCCTTGAGCAGGTTGGCCATCTTGCAGACCTTGGCCAGCAGTTCCTTGTAGGTGACCTTGGTCACCTGGCCGTCGTCGGCTTCAAAAACCAGAGCGACCTTGTCACCCTTGCCGGCCTCGACGTTGCGATCCAGACAGTTGTAGGAAACGTTCAGCTTGCCATCGGCAAACCACTTGTAAAACGGGGCGTTGGACTCATCCAGCACCTGGGTGAACGGCTCTTTCCAGGTGATCAGGTCACGGGCCCGCTTGGCCCAGAAACCTTCGTAATCGGCCTCGGCTTCCGCGCACAGCGCCTGGTAGGCGTCCATCCCCGAAACCGCCGCATTTTTGACGATTTCTTCGGACGGGTAGTACTTTTGCACGGACTCATTCGACATATTTTTCTCCTCTGCGGTACTTCGCAATTTATGTTGAAACAACCGATTGCACCCTGGTTAATCCAAGGGCGGGACTAGCCGCACAAGCTGGAGACCAACTCACTCCCCTCGCCAGCGTTGAGACGGCATTAGACGTCGATATTCTTACAAACGGCTTACGAAATCACGCTGCGGCGCAACATAGCAGCATAGTCAGGGGGGCTTGCCGAGGCGTGATAAACTTCGGCTCCCGCAAACTTCGACCGGAAACCTTGCAAACGATGAGCGCTCCCATCAAGCAACTCGAATCCTTCATTTTTGCCAGCCGCTGGATCCAGGCTCCGCTTTACGTCGGACTGATCATTGCGCAACTGGTCTATTGCTGGCTGTTCATGGTCGAACTCAGCCACCTGGTCACCGGCGCCTTCGGCCCGCACAAGCTGACCGAAGCCGACGTGATGCTGCTGGTGCTCGGCCTGATCGACGTGGTGATGATCGCCAACCTGCTGGTGATGGTGATCGTTGGCGGCTACGAGACCTTTGTCTCGCGGCTCGACCTCGACGGCCACCCGGACCAGCCGGAATGGCTCTCGCACGTCAATGCCGGCGTCCTCAAGATCAAGTTGTCGACTGCAATCATCGGTATTTCGTCGATCCACCTGCTGAAGAGCTTCATCAATGCTGCCAACCTGTCCGAGCACACGCTGATGTGGCAGGTTGTCATCCATGTGGTCTTCCTTTTCTCGGCCCTCGCCATGGCGCTGGTCGACAAGATGATGACCCAGACCCTCGTCTTGCAACACAAAAGCCACTAAAAACGGAGTCCCGCATGACCGCCATCAAACAGGAAGACCTGATCCAGTCCGTCGCCGACGCTTTCCAGTACATCAGCTACTACCATCCGCTGGATTACATCAAGGCCCTCGGTGAAGCCTACGAGCGCGAGGAAAGCCCCGCCGCCAAGGACGCCATCGCCCAGATCCTGACCAACTCCCGCATGGCCGCCGAAGGTCATCGCCCGATCTGCCAGGACACCGGGATCGGCATGGTCTTCATCAAGGTCGGCATGCAGGTGAGCTGGCCGGATGCGACCATGAGCATCCAGGAAATGATCAACGAAGGCGTCCGCCGCGCCTACGCCAACCCGGACAATCCGCTGCGCGCCTCGGTGCTCGCCGACCCGGCCGGCGCTCGCAAGAACACCAAGGACAACACCCCGGCCGTGGTGCACTTCGAGATCGTCGAAGGCCATCACGTCGAAGTGATCTGCGCGGCCAAGGGCGGCGGCTCCGAAGCCAAGTCCAAGTTCGCCATGCTCAACCCCTCCGACGATCTGGTCGACTGGGTGCTCAAGAAGATCCCCGAAATGGGCGCCGGCTGGTGTCCGCCAGGCATCATCGGCATCGGGATCGGCGGCACGCCGGAAAAAGCCATGCTGCTGGCCAAGGAATCGATCATGGCTCCGGTCGACATCCACGAACTGAAGGCCAAGGCCGCCTCCGGCGCTACGCTGACGCGCCCGGAACAACTGCGTCTTGAGTTGATGGAAAAGATCAACGCCCTCGGCGTCGGCGCCCAGGGCCTGGGCGGCCTGACCACCGTGCTCGACGTCAAGGTGCTGGATTACCCCTGCCACGCGGCCAACCTGCCGGTCGCGCTGGTGCCCAACTGCGCCGCAACCCGCCACTGCCACTTCCACCTCGATGGTTCCGGCCCGGCCAAGATCGAGCCGCCGAAGCTGGAAGACTGGCCCGCCGTGACCTGGACCCCGGACCTCAAGTCTGCCACCCGCGTGAACCTCGACACCCTGACCAAGGAAGAAGTCGCTTCCTGGAAGGTCGGCCAGAAGCTGCTCTTGAACGGCAAGATGCTGACCGGCCGCGATGCCGCCCACAAGCGCATCTGCGACATGCTGGCCAAGGGCGAAAAGCTGCCGGTGGACTTCACCAACCGCGTCATCTACTACGTCGGCCCGGTTGACCCGGTCCGCGACGAAGTCGTCGGTCCGGCCGGCCCGACCACCGCCACCCGCATGGACAAGTTCACCCGCACCATGCTCGAACAGACCGGCCTGATCTCGATGATCGGCAAGTCCGAGCGCGGCCCGGTCGCGATCGAAGCGATCAAGGACAACCAATCCGCCTACCTGATGGCCGTTGGCGGTGCCGCCTACCTGGTCGCCAAGGCGATCAAGTCGGCCAAGGTCGTCGGCTTTGAAGACCTGGGCATGGAAGCGATTTACGAATTCGACGTGCAGGACATGCCGGTCACCGTCGCCGTTGATTCGACCGGCAGCAACGTGCACGAAAGCGGCCCCAAGGAGTGGCAGGTCAAGATCGGCAAGATTCCGGTCAAGGCCTGAATCCAGACCTGATCGCCATGCCAGGAAACCCGGGTCACACCGGGTTTCTTTTTGTTCGACCGAACAAACCCGATACACTTCGTCATTATTTTCCTCTGCCTCACCCCTCATGACGCAGGCCCTTGCCGCCGCCCAGCTTGCCGTGCATCAGCGCTTTGTGCGCTTTGTCTGGTTTTGTGCCGGCACGGTCATCCTGCTCGGCTGTACTGCCCTCTGGGTCAGCGCGCACAATTTCATTGATCAAAATGAGCAGGAAATCGAGCACAGCGCGGTTGCCCTCGCCGATGCGCTCAGATTGCAAACCGAACAAACCCTGGCGGTGGTCGACACCACGCTCAAGGTTCTCAGCCGCTCCTTGCGCGGGCAACTCCATGACCCCCAACAGGTACAGCGGATTCTGCGTGACAGCACCCCCGACTTACCGGACTTTCTCAGCCTGCTGGCGCTTGACCAGGACGGCACAGGCATTGCCTCCAGCATCGACAACCTGAAGCCCGGCGCCTCGTTTGCCGACCGGGATTACTTCCAGGTCCACGCCCGCCAGGCTGCCACCCCCCTGTTCATCGGCGGCCCCTTGCGTGGCCGGACCCACAACAAATTATTCTTCCCTCTCAGCCAGCGCATCGAAGACCGCAGCGGGCGCTTTAGTGGCGTCCTGATGGCCTCGCTGGACACCACCTACCTGGCGGCAATTTTTGATCGCTTCAAAAAGGGGACTTATGGTGCGATTGCCCTCGCCCACATTCCTTCGAAGAGAATCCTGGTCCGTAGCCCCGGCCATGAAAAACATTTTGCCCAGGACGTTTCCAGCAGCCCCCTGTTCTCCGGGCTGCTCGAACGCGAACACGGCATTTACGAAGTCCGCACGGCCACCGACGGCGTGGTGCGAAAAATCGCTTACCACCAACTCAAAAGCGCGCCGATGGTGATGCTGGTCGGCTATGCGCGGGCCGACCTGGAAGCGCATTACCGCGAACAATTGCAGCAATATGCGGCTGGCGGCCTGCTCTTCAGCCTGCTGATTGCCGGCATCGCCTGGCAACTGACCCGTACCCACCGCCGCCAGCTCGCTGAGGACGCGCAGCTTGCGACCAGCCGGGAACGCCTGCAATTGGCCACCGATGCCGCAGGGATCGGGGTTTGGGAACACAACCTAGCCAGCGGCGAACTGCTGTGGGACGAGTGGATGTACCGAATCTACGAAGGAGAACCCGGCAGCGACCCACGCGCCCTGTTTCACGCCCGGATTCACCCGGACGACCAAGCCCTGGTTCGCGACATGTTGCGGCAGCTGATCAGCAGCGGCGAAGCGCAGGAAGTGGATTTCCGCATCCGGTTCCCGGACGGCAAACTTCGCCACGTACACTCGCTGGCCCGCCTGCGGCACGATGGCGAGCGGAAACTGCTGCGCCTGGTCGGCGTCAATCTCGACATCAGCGAAAGCAAGCTTGCCCAGGCCGAACTGGAGAAGCACCGTCGCAACCTGCAAGCCCTGGTCGCCGAACGCACCGCCGAGTTGTCGCGGGCCAAGGAAGCAGCTGAGGCTGCCAACATCGCCAAGAGCAGCTTCATCGCCAACATGTCGCACGAACTGCGCACACCGCTGCATGCGATCACCGGCATGTCCGAACTGATCCGCCACGCCGGCCTTGACGAGCGGCAGCTCAGCCGTCTCAACAAACTCGACACGGCGGCGGAACACCTGCTGGAAATCATCAACAGCATTCTTGAACTCGCCAAAATCGAAGCCGGCAAACTGGAACTGACCCATGCCCGGATCAGCCTCAGCGCCCTGCTCCATGAAGCCCTGTCCATGGTTCAGACCAAAGCCGCGAGCAAGGGGCTGGAACTCAGGATCAGCCCGCTGCCCGATTGTGGCCCGCTGCTCGGCGACGCCACCTGCCTGCGCCAGGCGCTGCTCAACTATCTGGCCAACGCGATCAAATTCACCGAACAAGGCCATATTGAAATCAGCGTCAGCCAGGAAGCCGAAGACGAAGACAGCTGCCTGCTCCGCTTTGCCGTCTGCGACACCGGCATCGGCATCGATGCTGAAACGCTGGCCCGACTGTTCACCGCCTTTGAACAGGCCGACAACTCCAGCTCCCGCAAATACGGCGGCACCGGCCTCGGCCTCGCCATCACCGCCCGCCTCGCCGACCTGATGGGCGGCACCACCGGCGTCAGCAGCCAGGCCGGGCAAGGCAGCTGCTTCTGGTTCACCGCCCGGCTGCGCAAACTCACCACCACAGCCAGCTGAACCGGCCGGAACGAGGGAAAAACCCCGATTTTCACGGTCCACCGTAAAAATCGCGCAAAACCGGCTTGCCTGCGGCATACCCGGCAGCAATTTTCCGGCGATAATCCCCGGCCCGGCCGGCTTCCGGCCATTTTTGGCCCTGTCGCCCAGCCGCCCATGCTCCGCCGCCTGCGCACCCTGATCCTGCTCGTCATTCTCGCCAGCGTCGGCCTCGCCGCCTGGCGCGCCAACCACCGCCTGAGCGAGTGGAAACACACGGTCCATGTCGCGCTCTACCCGCTGGCCGCCGACGATTCGCCGACCACCCGCGCCTATCTCGCACAACTCAAGATTGAGGATTTCGCCGAAATCGGCGACTGGCTGCAGCAGGAAACCCAACGCTACGGCAAGGACGTGCTGCAACCGGTGATGCTGCAACTAGCCCCGCCGCTGACGGCCGCCCCACCACTACCGCCGACTCACGGCAGCGCCCTTGAAATCATGCTGTGGAGCCTGAAATTCCGCTGGTGGGCCGGCCAGCACGACGCCATCGCCGGGCCCAGGCCACAGGTCCGCCTCTTCGTCCTCTTCCACGACCCGGCGCTGACCCCGCAACCGCCCCACTCCACCGGCCTCGACAAAGGCCAGATCGGCATCGTCCACGCCTTTGCCGACCGCCGCCAGCGCCGCCAGAACAACTTCGTGATCGCCCACGAAATGCTGCACACCTTTGGCGCCAGCGACAAATACGACCTCTCCACCCGCCAGCCGATCTGGCCGCAAGGCTACGCCGAACCCGACAAAGAACCGCGCCACCCGCAAACCTGGAGCGAAATCATGGCCGGCCGCATCCCGCAGGCCCCCGACCAAGCCATCCATCCCAGCGGCCTGGTCGATGCGCTGATCGGCAAGGAAACTGCGCGGGAGATTGGCTTGTGGCGGGGGAAGCAATAGAAATGCGAATGCCACGGCGCGATTGGTGATGCACGGCTGTCGGCGAATCGCTGACTCACCGATGCGCCAATCAGTACCAGGAAGAGAACTTGCAAGCGGTAGCGCTGCCAGACCGTCCCCTGATTGAGCACATGCAGGGCAGCAATGCCAATAGAATATTTACTGCCTTCTCGGGGCCGTTTTACCCGAGCGCTTCAGGTTGACTCTCCTGGTCAGCCAGGACTCCCAGTCTTCGGGTCAGCAAGCTGGGTCGGGCCGGTGAATGGCTGCCGTTGTCGAACCTAGGCCCAGGGATTTTCCTGCCCGGCGGCGAGCAGGCAGAGCCAGGCGCGGGTTTCGAATTCGAGCTGGGCGTAGTCGCGTTCGATGTAGGTGCACAGCTGGTAGAAGGCCTTGTCGTGCTCCGGTTCCTTGAGGTGCGCGACTTCGTGCGCAGCGATCATGCGCAGGAAGGCCTCCGGCGCTTCGCGGAAGACGGTGGCGATGTGGATTTCGCGCTTGCTCTTGAGCTTGCCGCCTTGCACGCGGGCGATCCGGGTGTGGGTGCCGAGGGCGTTGCGCACGCTTTGCAGCTTGCCGTCGTAGGCCACCCGCGCCAGCGGCGGGGCGTTGCGCAGGTGGTCGCTTTTGAGTTCTTCGACGTAGTCGTAGAGGGCGCGGTCGCTGCGCACCTCGTGCGCCTGCGGGTGGCGCTGGCGCAGCCAGGCGGCGAGGCGGTCGTCGGCGATCATTTGCGCGACCGGTGCGCTGAGGTGCTCGGGGTAGCCGAGCAGGTACACCATGTGTTCGTTGGCTGCCATCAATACCATTCCAGCAGGGAGAGACCGACGCCGTAGTAGGTGGCGCGGTGGTTGTAGTCGATCAGGCTTTCGCCGTAGCCGGAGAACCATTGCAGGTGGCCGCGCAGACTGCCTTCGATGGGAAAGGCGTAGTCGATCTGCACCGCGCCCCGGCTCTGCTCGCCGCCGCGCAGCGAGTGGCGCAGCAGCAGCGACAGCTGGTGCCCGCCAAAGCGGCGGATCAACTGCAGGTCGCCGCGCCCGAGGTAGTTGGCGATGTCCGGGTTGTCGTCCTGGCTGCTCGCCTCGCGCACGCGCCACCAGGGGCGCAGCGCCAGCGTCCACTCGCCTTTTTCCAGCGCGGCGGTGGCGATCACCCGGTTCCAGCTGCGCGACAGCGGCAGCGCCCGGCCGTTGGACTGGTGGTTGAGGCCGAGCGAGAACAGCCGCCCGCGCCAGCCAAAGAGGTCGTAATCGGTGCGCCAGACGAGCATCGCCTCGGGCTCGTAATTGGTCTCGCGGAAGGGGCGCGACAGGCCGCCGTTATAAACCTGCCAGCGCGACGACTGGGTATAGCCGAACCACAGATCGCCGTTGCTGCCGAGCAGGTCTTCGGCCAGCTTGGCCTTGAGGCTGATCTGGAACTTGGCTTCGCCGGCATCCAGCGGCTGTGCCGCCGGCAGGCTGTGGCCGGGCGCCGGCGAGGCCGGGCTGCGATTGACCCGGTTGGTCGCCACCCAGGGCAAGGCATAAACCGGCTTGTACTGGCGGATCTGCAAGATCTGGCCGCGATACTCCGGGTCCAGCTCCCAGGCTTTGCCGAGCAGCGAGGG